>Ga0233444_10000522_pt1 | contig 50241 bp, 49 predicted proteins | sample SI_124_October20_6_FD_182792 | JGI IMG/M metagenome (GOLD analysis project Ga0233444, IMG submission 182792) | Seawater microbial communities from Saanich Inlet, British Columbia, Canada - SI_124_October2016_10_MG | ecosystem: Environmental > Aquatic > Marine > Inlet | place: Canada: British... | reverse complement strand
TGTTAAATATTTTGTAGATTTATCAATTAAAATAGCTAGATCTTTTGTCATTGATCCGCTTTCAACTGTTTCAACACAAACTTTTTCTAAAGATAAAGCAAAATTAATAAGATCATTATTATTATCTATCTTCCCTCGATGCGCCAAACCCCTTGTCCATGCAAAAATTGATGCAATTGGATTTGTAGAAGTTTCCTTTCCATGTTGATGCATTCTATAATGTCTAGTTACTGTTCCGTGGGCAGCTTCTGACTCAACTGTTTTACCATCTGGAGTCATCAAAACACTTGTCATCAGTCCTAAAGATCCAAATCCTTGTGCAACTGTATCTGATTGAACATCTCCATCATAATTTTTACACGCCCAAACATATCCGCCATTCCATTTCATAGCACATGCTACCATGTCATCAATTAATCTATGCTCATAAGTGATTTTTGATGTTTTAAATTTATCGCTAAATTCTTTTTCATAAACTTCTTGAAACAAATCTTTAAATCTACCGTCATAAGCCTTTAAGATTGTATTTTTAGTAGATAAATAAACTGGCCATTTTCTTTCTAGACCATAATTCATACATGCCCTTGCAAAATTTTTTATAGAGTCATCTAAATTATACATTGCTAACGCGGTTCCAGGTCCAGTGAAATTAAATACTTCAAACTCTTTTTTATCTTTGCCATCTTTAGACGTCCATTTAACTTCCATTTTACCTTCACCAGGAATTAAAAAATCAGTTGCTCTATATTGATCTCCAAATGCGTGACGACCTATAACAATTGGCTGTGTCCATCCAGGAACTAACTTTGGAACATTTTTACAAATAATTGGTTCTCTAAAAACTGTACCACCTAATATGTTTCTGATTGTTCCATTAGGTGATCTCCACATCTTTTTAAGTTTAAATTCTTCAACTCTCGCTTCATCAGGTGTAATAGTTGCGCATTTAACACCAACTCCATATTGTTTAATTGAGTTAGCTGCATCTATAGTAATTTGATCATCAGTTTTATCTCTACTTTCCATACCTAAATCGTAGTATTTTAAGTCTATTTCTAAATAAGGTTTGATGAGTTTATCTTTTATAAAAGACCAGATAATTCTAGTCATTTCATCACCATCTAATTCAACAACTGGATTTTTAACTTTTATTTTAGCCATAAAAAATTGATTGATTAACTGTGGTTTTTATACATATTAAGTAAAAATTATCAAATTATAAATTATGTTTAATACTATATTTCCAAAAATACATAAAGAAGGATACAAGTTTTTAGCCATATCTATTTTAGCGACTTTTATAGTTTTATTTTTCTCAAAATTTCTTGGTTTTTTGTTTATATTAATTACAGTTTGGGTTTACTACTTTTTTAGAGATCCTGAAAGATATTCAATAAATGATGATAGTTATTTAATAAGTCCCGCAGACGGTTTAATTACGGATATTTCAGAAAAATCTGGCCCAGAGGAACTTAGATTGGAAAACACCTCATTCACTAGGATTAGTGTTTTCATGAATGTTTTCAATTGTCATGTAAACAGAGTTCCTTCATCAGGAAAAATTGAGGAAATTTATTACAAACCTGGAAAATTTTTAAATGCTTCCCTAGATAAAGCTAGTGAAGAAAACGAGAGAAATTATTTTAAAATTAAATTAGGTAATGGGGAGGAAATTATAATTATTCAAATCGCAGGTTTAATAGCGAGAAGAATAGTCTGTGAAGTAGAACAAGGACAAGAATTAAAGCAAGGTGATAGAATAGGTATGATTAGGTTTGGAAGTAGAGTTGATATTTATTTTAAAAACAAAAAAATTCTTGCAAAACTTGGTCAAAACGTTGTTGCAGGAGAAAGCATATTAGCATCTGATTAATGGAAGAAAAAAAAAAATTTAAATTAGTTTCATCAAAAAAAACAAGATATTTATTACCTAACATTTTAACACTTGCTGGAGTTTGTTTAGGAATTAGCTCTATTAAATTTGCTATAGATGGCAACTTTAGTTTATCAGTTACTTTAATTCTAATAGCGGCAATTTTAGATGCGCTAGACGGAAGAGTTGCCAGATTAATTAAAGGAACATCAGAATTTGGAAAAGAACTAGACTCTTTAACAGATTTTGTGAGTTTTGGTATAGCTCCAGTTTTTATTCTATATTTTTGGGAATTAAATAATTATGGAAAACTTGGATGGGCCATTACATTAATATATTCAGTTTGTTGTGTTTTAAGATTAGCTAGATTTAATTTAACTAAAATTGAAGAAACAGCGCAATGGAAAAATAACTTTTTTGAAGGCGTTCCTTCACCCGCTGGTGGAATATTAATTTTGATGCCATTAATTTATGAACTAACAAACTTAAATATTGGATTAAACTTAAAAGAAATTACTCCTTATTTAACAATATTAATCGCAATTTTATTGGTCAGTAAAATACCAACTTTAGCATTAAAAAAAATATCTATACCACCTAAAGCCACAGTTTTTTTATTATTAGGAATTGGAATAGTTTTTATAGCACTGCTTTTTTACACTCTTGAAACTTTATTAATATTTGGGATTATTTACTTAATTTCGATACCTGTAGGCATAATAATTTACAACAATCAAAATAAAAAAAATATAGAAAAAATATCTGATGAAAATCATGAAGATATTTTATAATGAAGAAGTCAAAAAGAGCTAAAAAAAGTAATTCGTGGAGAATCAAACAGCATAGAGATCAATTTTTCAAAAAATCAAAAACATTAGGTTATCGATCACGTGCTTCATTTAAATTAATAGAGATTAATAAAAAATTTAGATTTATTAAAGATAAAACTAATTTATTAGACTTAGGATGCTGTCCAGGAGGATGGAGTCAAGTTGCAAGCCAGATCATCAAAACAGGTAAAATAATGTCTATAGACATTAAAGAAATGGATTTAATTAAAAATATAAGATTTATTAAAGGAGATATTTTGGAAAAGAAGACCAAAAATGAAGTTATTAATTATTTTAAATCGAACTTAGACGTAATTATATCAGATATGGCTGCTGATACCACTGGCAATAAATCATTAGACTCGATAAGAACCAATCAATTATGTGCCGATGTAATAAATTTTTCAAAAGATACTCTTAAACCTAAAGGTGTATTAGTTTCTAAAATGTTTATGGGAGAAGACTTCGTAGAGGTGAAAAATCTAGCTAAATCCGTGTTTAAAAAAGTAAATTTTTTTAAACCTGAGTCTAGTAGAAAAGAGTCAAAAGAAACTTATTTACACTGTGAGATTTTAAAGTCTTTATAAATAAAAATAATCGTATATAAGTTTATATGGTTCCAATTAAAGAAGCACTAACCTTTGATGACGTTTTACTTTTACCAAGGTTCTCTTCTGTTTTACCCGCTAAAACAAATATATTTTTAGAATTAACAAATAAAATAACTTTAAAAGTACCATTTTTATCATCTGCGATGGATACAGTTACAGAGTCCAAAATGGCTATTGCAATTGCAAAAGAAGGTGGATTGGGAATTATCCATAGGAATTTAGATGTTCGAAATCAATCAATAGAAGTTAAAAAAGTGAAAAACAAAAAACAATTTGTAGGTGCTGCTATTGGAACAAACAAAGAAGATTTTGATAGAGCAAGATCACTAGTATCAAACGGTGTAGATCTAATTGTAATAGACACCGCTCATGGGCATAGTGAAAAAGTTTTACGAACTTTAACCAAAATAAAAAAAATAGTTAAAAAAATTCCAATTTGTGTAGGAAATATAGCAACTGGTGAAGCTGCAAAAAAATTATATAACTCTGGTGCGGACATTATTAAAGTGGGAATTGGACCGGGATCGATTTGCACAACAAGAATGGTAGCTGGAATAGGTGTGCCCCAAATATCTGCTATTATGGAGGTTAAAAAGGCTCTAAAAAAAAAAAAAATAAAAATCATTTCTGATGGAGGAATAAAGTTTTCAGGAGATATTGCTAAAGCATTAGCCGCAGGAGCAGATGCAATTATGATGGGATCAATATTTGCTGGAACTGACGAAAGTCCTGGAAAAAAATTTAAATTTAACGGAAAAATTTATAAACAATATAGAGGAATGGGTTCAATTGGAGCAATGTCTGCTGGTTCAGCAAATAGATACTTTCAAAACAATTTTAAAGATAAATCTAAATTTGTTCCAGAAGGTGTAGAGGGAAGAGTAGAATACAAAGGAAAAGTATCAAAAATAATATATCAACTTCAAGGGGGACTTAGATCTTCAATGGGATATATTGGCGCTAGAAATTTGAAAGAAATAAAAAACAAAGCTAAATTTGTAAAAATTACAAAAGCAGGTTTTTACGAAAGCATGGTTCATAGTGTAGAAATAACTCAAAAAACTATAAACTATAAATTATGATTATAAAAAAAATTAAATTTTTAATCATTTTGATTATTTTACCAAATTATTTATTTGCTAAATCTGAATATTTTCAAGATGGAATTGAATTATTCAATCAAAATAAATTTGATGATGCGAAATTTAAGTTTGAACAAGATATAGTATATAATCCAAAAAGTGAATTATCATATCTTTATCTGTCAAAAATATTTAATAAGCAAGATAGAAAAAACTTAGAGGAACAAAATCTCAATACTGTAGTTTTATTAAATCCAAAAAACGAAGAAGCAATTTATTATTTAGCTAAATTAATGCTTATTAAATCAGATTATAAAAAAAGCAAAGAATTAAACACAAGATTAAAATTGATGTGTAATAATTTCTGTGACAAGAGCGATAAATTAAAAATAGAAATTGAAAATTTATTAAATAAATAAATGCAATCTCAAAATGAAAAAATTATTATTATCGATTTTGGATCTCAAGTTACAAAACTAATAGCAAGAAGAGTAAGAGAACTAGGTGCTTATTCCGAGATAATTACTCCGAGCACTCTTAATAAAATTAAAAATCACCACAACATTAAAGGTTTTATATTATCCGGAGGTCCATCTTCTGTGACAGAACTAAAATTTCAATCAGTATCAAAAGAAATATTTAAAAAAAATATTCCAATTCTAGGTATTTGCTATGGTTTACAACTTATTGCTAAAATATTTGGTGGAAAAATTAAAACTGCAAAAAAAAGAAGAGAATTTGGAAGAGCTTTTTTATTTAAAAAAAGATTCTCACCCTTGATTAAAAATTTTTTTAATTCAAATAATTCAGTTTGGATGAGCCACGAAGATGCAGTAGTAAAGTTACCTAAAGACTTTAAAACTATCGCATATACAAAAGACTCAAAATTAACAATTATTGAAAATTCAAAAAAAAAAATTTATGGCGTCCAATTCCACCCCGAGGTAACACATACCAAAAATGGTAAACAAATATTTAAAAATTTCTTGTTTTTAATCTGCAAAATTAAAAAAAAGTGGAACGTTGTTTCTCAAAAAAAGAGATTAATACAAGAAATAAAAAATACCGTTAAAAATGAAAAAGTAATATGTGCTTTATCAGGTGGTGTAGACAGCAGTGTAGTAGCATTATTAACTAATAAAGCAATTAAGAAAAATTTAATTTGTATAATGGTTGATACTGGCCTTATGAGAAAAAATGAATTTAAATTTACTTATGAAATATTTAAAAAAAAATATAAATTAAATGTTAAGTTAATTAACGCGTCAAAAATTTTTTTTAAAAAGTTAAAAGGTATTTCTGATCCTGAAAAGAAAAGAAAAATTATAGGTAATTTATTTATAAAAATTTTTGAAAAAGAATCTCTTAAATATAAAAAGATTAAATTTTTAGCACAAGGTACACTTTATCCTGATATTATAGAGAGTAAATCTTCAACAGGAAGCAAGACTTCAAAAATTAAGTCCCATCATAATGTTGGAGGTCTTCCAAAAAAAATGAATTTAAAATTAATTGAGCCTTTAAAAGAATTTTTTAAAGACGAGGTCAGACTTTTAGGAAAATCTTTAGGATTAGTCAAAAGCATAAATTATAAACACCCATTTCCTGGCCCAGGCCTTGGTATAAGAATTGTAGGAGATATAACTTTAGAAAGAGTAAAAATTCTTCAAGAAGCCGATGATATTTACATTAAAGAATTAATTTTAAATGGTCTTTATAATAAAATATGGCAAGCATACGCTGCTTTACTGCCGATAAAGACCGTAGGAGTAATGGGAGATTCTAGAACTTATGAGAATATTTGCTTATTAAGAGCAGTTACATCAGAGGACGGAATGACTGCTGATTATTTTTCTTTTCCAAAAGAATTTATCGATAGTATATCTAATAAAATTATAAATAACGTTAAAGGTATTAACAGAGTTGTTTATGATATTACATCAAAACCACCTAGTACAATTGAATTGGAATAATGAACAAAAAGATAAAAAATATATTACAGCAAAAAAATAAAAGAAAAATAGTAAGCTTAACAGCCTATTCTAAAAGTATGGCAAAAATTTTGGACAAACACATGGATATTATATTAGTCGGAGACTCAATGGCAAATGTTCTTTATGGCCATAAAAATACTCACAAAATTAATTTAGAAAATATTATACAACATACATTGAGCGTAAAACAAAGTATAAAAAAATCACTTTTAGTTGTAGATATGCCCAAAGGAAGTTACAAGACTTCAAAATTAGCTGAAAAAAATGCAAAAAAAATAATCCGTATAACAAAATGTGATGCAATAAAATTAGAAAGCAATAAAAAAAATTATGAAATAATTAAATCTTTAGTAAGAAAAAAAATTTCGGTAATGGGCCATATAGGTTTCACACCACAATTTAAAAAAAAATTTAAGGTCGCAGGTCAAAATAAATTAGAAGTTAAAAATCTTTTAAAGGAGGCAAAGCTTATTGAGAAAGCAGGGGCTTTTTCAATCGTACTTGAATGTTTATCCCCTGAAGCAGCTAAACTAATTACAAGTAAACTTAAAATTCCTACTATTGGAATTGGTTCTTCAAATAACTGTGATGGACAGATACTAGTAACAGACGATATGCTTGGTATAAGTGGATTTTATCCAAAATTTGTTAAAAAATACGTGAAGTTGGATAGAGTAATTGAAAAAGCTGTAAAAAAATATACTAGAGAAGTTAAATTACGTAAATTTCCAACAAGAAATAATTTTTTAAATGGAAAATAATTTAGAAAATAAAACAGATATAAATAATAAATTATCAAATTTTTATAGGTTAAATAAATTAAAAATTTTTACGATAATTATTATTATCTTTGTTGTGGTGATTTCTATTTTTTTCTTAAAGCATATGAATAAAAAAAATAATATTTTGATAGCAGAAAAGTATGTTGAAGCAGGACTTCAATTGTCAAAAAATAATAAAGAAAATGCAAGAAATTTGTATGAAGAAATTATATTAAGTAAAAATAAATTTTATTCCATTTTATCATTAAATACAATTATTGAAAATGACTTAATTAAAGATAATGAAAAAGTTTTAAATTATTTTGAGTTATTAAAAAATTCAAACTTTTCAAAAGATAAAAAAGATTTTTTAATTTTAAAAGAAGCTCTTTACTTAATTAAATTATCAAATAAAAAAGACGGTGAACAATTATTAAAAGATTTAATTAAAAATAGTCCTCAATTAAATACTTTAGCTGAGGAGATAATTAAGAATTAATTAAATATTAATGAAGTTATTTACCAGTCTTTTAATATTAATTTTTTTACAGAATTGCTCTTTTGATAAGAAGTCTGGTATCTGGAAAAGTGAAGCTACAATCTCTAAAAAAGAAAAAGATTTGTTTAAAGATTTTGAAGCCTTAAACGTATCCAATCAAGAATTTAAAAAAATAATCCCAATCTCTAAAGACTTTAAGTTTAATAAAGTCGTTTCATTTGATAACAACAAGTGGAATGATGTTTTATTTGACAAAAGTAATAATCTTAAAAATTTTAAATATAATGAAAAATTTAATTTAATTTTTAAAAGCAAAAAGATATCAAAATTTAAGATAGATGATAATTTATTATTCGATGAAAATAATATTATATCTACTGATCAAAATGGGAATATTATTACCTTCTCAATTAGCAAAAATGAAATTATTTCAAAATACAATTTTTATAAAAAAAAATACAAAAAAGAAATAAAAAAACTTAATATTATTATAGAAAATGATTTAGCTTATATTTCAGATAATCTAGGTTATTTTTATGCTCTTAAATATAAAGAAAATAAAATTTTATGGGCAAAAAAATATGAAGTTGCTTTTAGATCTAATATAAAAATTTACAAAGATAAAATAATCACAAGTAATCAAAATAATCAATTGTATTTTATAAATAAAAATGACGGGGAAACATTAACAATAATACCTACAGAAAGCACAGTTATAAAAAATAAATTTCAAAACAATTTATCACTAAATGATAAATTTTCTTTTTTTATAAATACTTTTGGATCTTTGTATGCGATTAATAATGATAACATGAGAATAATTTGGTTTGTAAATTTAAATCAATCTTTGGATTTAAATCCTAGTAATATTTTTATAGGAAATCAAATTGTTAATGATGGAAAATATTTAGCGATATCTTCAAATGATTTCACTTATATAATTGATTTAAATACAGGTTCCATCTTATATAAAAAAAATTTTTCTAGCTTTTTAAGGCCTATTATTTTGGATAAGTATCTTTTTACAATTACAAAAAATAATTTTTTAATAACTATGAATATTAACAATGGAAAAATAATATATTCTTATGATTTAAACTCAAAAATAGCTGAATTTTTAAATATTAAGAAAAAAGATGCTGATATTAAAAATTTTATGATATTGAACGAAAAGATAATAATTTTTTTAAAAAATTCATTTATTTTGATAACTAATATTAATGGAAATTTAGAACAAATAAGAAAATTACCCACTAAAATAAATACTTATCCGATAATTATAGATAAGTCCTTATTGTATTTGGATAAAAAAAATAAAATATCTATTATTGACTAATTATTTGACTTTCCACTTAGTAAAGAAAGTTGTTTTATTTTAAATCTCTTTAAACTATCAGAAGGTCTTATTGGATAATCACCTGTAAAGTAATGATCGCTAAATTGCGGATAATTAGAGTTTCTATCTTCATTTACTAAGGCCTTATATAAACCTGCTAAGCTTAAAAATTTTAAACTTTTGGCTTTTATATGATCACACATTTCTTGGTTAGTCATTTTGTTAGCTAGAAGCTCTTCTTTTGTAGGCATATCGACACCGTAAAAATCTGGAAATTTAATTTCAGGACAAGCTATTCTGACATGAACTTCTTTAGCCCCACTTTCGTAAAGCATTTTTATTATTTTATTACATGTTGTGCCTCTAACCAATGAGTCATCTATTAATATTATTGATTTTTCTCTCACAATTGTCTTTGTAGAACTTAATTTTAATTTTACACCTAAGCTTCTAATACTTTGTGTAGGTTCAATAAAAGTCCTTCCAACGTAATGATTTCTTATTAATCCTAATTCAAATTTTTTATTAGATTGTTCAGCAAATCCTAAAGCAGCAGGCACCCCCGAGTCGGGCACTGGTACTACAAAGTCAGCTTGTACGTCAGTTTCTTTTGCAAGTTGCATGCCCAAATTCTTTCTATACTCATAAGCACATTTTTTATTTATTAAGCTATCAGGCCTAGCAAAATAAATATATTCAAAAACACATGGTCTTGCTTTTTGTTTTGGAAAAGGCTTAATCGACTTTAGTTCTTGATTTTCAATAACTATTATTTCTCCATTTTCCACTTCTCTCACAAAGCTTGCACCAACAATATCAAGGGCACATGTTTCCGAAGCTAAGATAAATGAGTTTTTTAGTTTACCAATTACTAAAGGTCTAATTCCAAAAGGATCTCTAACACCCACTAATTTTTTGTTAGTCATTAAAACAAGTGAATATCCTCCTTGAATTTGAAAAAGAGCATCAATTAATTTATCAGTAAATTTTTTTCGAGTTGATTTTGCTATGAGCTGTACAATAGTTTCAGTATCACTAGTTGTTCTAAAAATTGCTCCTTCTTTTACTAAATTTTCTCTTATTAATAAAGCATTCGTCAAATTTCCATTGTGAGCTATACTTAGTCCTCCCATATGTAAATCAGCGAAAAAAGGTTGAATGTTTCTAAAAGATGTTTCACCAGTTGTAGAGTATCGATTATGACCAATCGCAAATTTACCTGGAAGTTTTTCTAGTATTTTTTGATCTGTAAAATGATCTCCAACTAAACCTTGTCTTTTCTCTGAATGATAATTTTTTCCATCATACGATACTATTCCACAACCTTCCTGGCCCCTGTGTTGTAATGCATGTAAACCCAAAGCAACCATAGCAGATGCATCATCGTGATTAGATATACCAAAAATACCACACTCTTCTCTTAATTTATCAAAATTAAATTTTTTCAATTTTTTCTTTTGTGTCAATGAAATCCTCACTAGAAGGAAATTCATCTATTAATATTTTACTGCCCTTATTTATTAAACTAAATGAAATTGCTTTATCTACTGATATACCCCAATTTTGATAAGGATAAAACCAATTAAAAATTGAAAATAAACAAATAGAAACAATGTATCCTTTAAAAAAACCAAATAAAAAACCAAATCCTTTATCTATTGATCCTACACCCGTCCAAGTTACAGCCTTACCTAAAGTTTTACCAGTTAGTATGATTAAAAACAAAGTAAGAATAAAAATAGCCACTCCTAAACCAACGTTATTTATAAATTCGGATTGAACATACTCACCTACTATTGGTTGCAATTTGGGAACCAAAATAATTGTTATGATAGCGGATAATATCCACTTCATAAATGAAATTAAACTTAGAGAGAAACCTTTGATAAAACATTGTATAACATTGTAAATCAGAACTATTAAGAAAAAAATATCAAATAGATTTATAAAATTGATCAAATCTTTAAGAAAAGCACTCATGAATTCATGTCATTAACTTCTTTTCCAAACGGTTTATAAGTAAGAATTAATTTTGGTAATAAAGTCAAAACTGATATCATTGCTAATAACATTGCAATCCCAGTAAATACACCAAAATAAATAGTAGGAATAAAATTAGATAACACTAGTATAGAAAAACCAAACACAATAGTTATTGAAGTATTTAAAATAGCAACTCCTACCGTACTATGACACTTATCCAAAGTTCTATTGTAATTGTTTATTTTTTTGAATTCTTCTTTAAATCGATAAATATAATGAATGCTATTGTCTACTGCTATACCAATGGTAATAGCCGCAATAGTTATTGTCATCATATCTAATGGAATCCCAAGTAGACCAATAATTCCAAGAATGAAAAAGGCAGCAATAAAATTAGGTACAACACCTATCAGTGAGATTATAATGTTACGGAATAGGATAAAAAACATAATAAAAATTCCAAGCATCACTATACCTAAAGTAAGTATCTGAGATTTAAAGAGACTTTGTAATAAATTATTGAATAAAATCAGTACTCCGGCTAATTTATAATCTTCTTTTGCCAAACCTAACCTAGTGTTCAATTCATTATTAATTTGATCTATCAAATCATTTCTTCGCAAATCTTTTAATGAATCTTTGATTCTGACACTTATTCTAGCTTCATCCTTTTTTACCGATATGTAAGGTGAAACAATTTCTTTCTTAATTGAATCTGGTATTTTACTATATAATACTGCAATTTCTAAACTCTGTAATTCTTTTTTATTTAAATCCTCAGCTACTCTTAAAATAGATCCAAATGAAAGAACTTTCCCGATTTCAGGTAAGGAGTCCAAATAATCATGTACCTTGATTATTTTATCCATTTTATCTCTAGTAAACCAATATTTTGCTTTGTCGTTACTGTTTTCATCATCCTCCTCCCATTCACTAAATTCATCTTCTTTATCATTATTTTTTTTTGAATTTGTAGGAAATTTTAAAATTATACTTAAAGGAGTGGTTCCACCTAAGTCATCATCAATTTTTTTCATTCCTTTATAAATTTCTGTTTCTTTATCAAAATAATTTATAAAACTATTTTCAACTTCGAGCTTAAATATTCCAATAATACTTAATATGATTATAAAAAAAGTAAAACCAAAAATTATGATTTTGTTATTTTTAGTAAAAGATCCCAATGCAGAAGTAATAACAGATCTTTCAGTATCTTTAAGACCTATCTCATTTTCTGAAGAAAGCAGAGTTATCAAAGAAGGTAATAGTAAAAAAGTCACAAAGAGTGAAACTATTAATCCTAAAGTCATCATCCATCCAAAATCTATTATTGGTTTAATTCCACTAAAAACCAAAGATAAAAATGCACAAATTGTTGTAAGAACAGTATAAAGAATAGGAAGCATCATTTTTTTACTAGCTTCAAAAACAGCCTCACTTATCGTTAATTGAGGAAACTCTTTTTTTAATTGTAAAAATCTTACAGTCAAATGAATATTCATTGCCATATTTAAAATAAGCATTAAGGCAATAAAATTTGATGAAATAACTGTTACTTTCCATCCAATTGTTCCCAGTAAACCAATCATTATTATTACTGAAGTCGCGCATCCCAACAATGGCATTACTACCCATTTTAATTTTTTAAAAATAAACCAGAGCGTTAAAACAATAAAAATGAACACTCCTATTCCAAATATAATTATATCATTTTTGATAAAACTCATCATGTCATCGGCTATCATTGGAATTCCACCTAAATGAATTTTAGCACTTTCTCCATATTTGCTTATAACATCTCTGATTTCAGCAATATTTTGGTGATTCCTTAAATTGTATAAATTTTTATAATCTTCGTACTCTTTAATAAACTTTTTGTAATTTATTCTTTCTTCTTTTGATAACCCAGACTCAACTGATTGATTAAAATATTTATCTTTTATTTTAATATACTCTTCTAGTCTTTCATTTTTTTTTAGATAAACAACAATACCTGAAGTTTTACCATCCTCACTAATAACATAATTTTTATAAATTGGACTATTTATAATTTCATCAAAACCTTTTTTTCTATCAATTTCTGGATAAGCTAAAGTTTTGTAATTTTTCAGTCTTTCCATCAATCCTTCATCTGTGCTTTTTAAAAGAGGAACATCAATGATAGTAACTACACTATCTACCCATGTTAACTTTTCAATCTTAGATTTAAGTAATTGAAGGTTTAAAATAGTTTCTTTTTCAGTGAAACTAGATACTGGAGTGTATGTTAAAACTAGGAAATCCTTAGAACCGTAAGTTTGATTTACTTCTCTTAAATATTTAAGATCAGGATCTCCCTCAAGCAGCAGTGCATCTGAAGAAGCATCTAAGTTAAAGTTTCTTGATTGATATAGAGAAAAAATTATTAAAATTATTAAAAAAAAAAGTGTTATCTTTGATAAATCTGTGATTAATTTTTTATAGATGCTAGCAAACATTGAAACAGTTCAGATATATCTTAATTTTTTTAGAACTAAAGAAAAAATTAGCTTAATTTTTGGTTAAATCTTTAAATTTTGTATAAATCCCCTCAAACTCTACTTTAACTGTGCCAGTAGGACCATGTCTTTGTTTGCCCAGTATTATATCTGCTAAACCATTAACATCATTCATTTTAGACTGCCACTCTGCGTGTTCTATTGACCCTAATTTTGGCTGTTTTCGCTCTAAATAATAAGCCTCCCTATAAACAAACATTACTACGTCTGCATCCTGTTCGATTGAGCCAGACTCCCTTAAATCTGCTAATTGCGGTTGTTTGTCATCTCTCTGCTCAACAGCTCTAGAAAGCTGAGACAATGCTAACACAGGGACAGATAATTCTTTAGCCAGCGCTTTCAAGCCTTGCGTAATCTCTGAGATTTCTTGAACTCTTCCTTCATTTTTATTTGAGGCCGCTCTCATTAACTGGATATAATCAACAACTACTAGATTTAAACCAAATAGTCTTTTAATTCTTCTAGCTCTATTGCTTAGAGTAGCGATAGTAATTGCTGGAGTTTCATCAATATATAATGGTAGGTTATAAATGTTCCTGGATGTTTCAATATATCTATTAACTTCTTCTTCCGTAACTTTACCCCTTCTAATATCATCAGATTTTATTTTAGCCTGTTCTGATAAAATTCTAGTAGATAATTGTTCTGATGACATTTCCAAGGAAAAAAAAGCTATTGAAGATTTTTCTTGTCTTTTTAAAATATTTTGCGCAGCATTATAAGCAATATTTGTAGCTAAAGCTGTTTTTCCCATAGACGGCCTTCCCGCTAAAATAATTAAATCAGATTTATGCAATCCTCCAAGCTTTTCATCCAAATCAGTTAAACCTGTTGGCACACCAACAATACCCTGATCATTTTTCATTGCCAAAGTAGCCATTTCGATAGTTTGGTCCAAAGCTTGATTAAACTTTAAGAATGATTGAGTGAAACTTCCTCTTTCTGCTAAATCAAAAAGAGATTTTTCAGCACTCTCAATTATATTTTCTGCATTTTGTTCTTGAGCATTAGCATTAAGAGTATCACTAGATAACTTATCTGATATTTGAACAAGTTCTCTTCTTAAATACATTTCATGAATAATCTTAGCATAATCAATAGCTTGTTTTACTGACCCGGAAAATCTTGTAAGTTTTACTAAGTACTCAGTCCCACCAACCTCATTAAGCATATCGTCCTTCTCAAAAAAATTTTTTAATGTTATAGGGTTTGCAATCATTCCTTTGTTATTTAAACTTTCAATTACTTCATAGATCTTTACATGAGCAGGGTCATAAAATATATTTGAGCTAACTAAATTAGCTACCTCATCAATAATATCGTTATTAACTAATATAGAACCTAAAAGAGCTTGTTCCGCCTCAATATTTGCGGGTTGTTTATTATCAAGAGTTGTTAGAACAGATTTAATTTCTTTCACTAAAATATAGTAAAAGAATTTTAAGAGCAATAAAGAAAAAAGTTACTCACTATTTCTTAGTATCTGTGGAAAAGTTATTTAGATTCTATTTTGTCTATTTTAATCGAAACATTTGCTTTCACTTCTGAATGAAAGTTAATTTCAACTCTAAATAATCCAATCTTATTTAGTTCATCTTTAACAATGATTTGGGAAGGATTTATATCGGCTTTAGAATCTTTACTGATTAAATTAGTAATTTCTTTAGGTTTTATCGAACCATATAATTCACCGTTTTCCTTAGCTTCTTTGAAAAAAGAAAAAGTTTTGTTATTTACGATTTTGGCAATTTCCTTAAATTTATTTTTAATTTCATTATTTTTTCTATTAAGTTCATCTTTCTGCTTGTTAACCAGTTCTTGATTGCTTTTATTAAACCTTAATGCTTTACCTTGTTTTAAAAGATAATTTCTGCCATAACCATTTTTAACTGAAACTTTATCTCCAATATTTCCTAAGTTGAGAATGTTTTCTAGTAAAATTATTTCCATTTTTAAATTAATCCTAAAATTTTAGCTCTTTTGATTTCTTTTGTTAGTTTTTTTTGTTTACCAAATGATACTGAAGTTATTTTAGATGAAATAATTTTTCCATTATCAGAAATATATTTTTTTAAAAGACCAATATTTTTGTAATCAACTGGTGGCGCATCTTTAACTGAAAGAGGACATTTTTTTGAAAATTTACCATCATTTTTTTGAAATAAGCTTAGCTTGTTGAGCGAGTTAGAACTTCTTTTTTGAAACTTTTTATTTTTTCTTTTCATATTATTCTATTTATTTTTTTTAAAGAATTCGTTTTCAACATCTAATTTTTTATATTTTACTGTTAAGTGCCTAATGATTGATGAGTCAATTTTTATTTTTTTTTTAATTTCATCTAAGGTTTTATTATTTCCCTCAAATTTATAATGAATGAAGAAACCTTTTTTATAATTTTTGATTTTGTTTGCTAAATTTAAAAGACCCCACTCTTCAATTTTTAAAACCTTTCCAGAGGAGTTGTTTATTATTTCATTGTACTTATCTTTAATAGATTTAATATCTTTCTCAGCCAAATCTTGCTTGGCGATAATAGTGTTTTCGTAAAAAGCCATAATTATATATGTTAATTAAGTTTTATTAATTATTAATAAACTGAGCTTTATACTATAATAAACAGGTATAGCAATACTAATAATTGTTAAATAAACTTAAAAAATGAGCGCTTTATTATTTCCAGGACAAGGTTCACAAATTGTGGGTATGGGATCCGAGTTTTTTACTAATTTTGAAATTGTAAAAAAAATATTTAAAAAAGCTGATGATAAACTAAAATATTCAATCTCTAAAATTATTTTAGAGGGCCCCGAAGATAAATTGCAGCTAACTCAAAACACACAACCAGCAATTTTAACCGTAAGCTATTCAATTTTCAAAGTCTTAAAAGATGAGTTTGGTTTTGATTTTAGTTCTTTTAAATTTTTTGCAGGTCATTCATTGGGTGAATATAGTGCATTAGTTTGCTCAGACTGTTTAAATTTCGAAGATGCTTTATATTTACTTCATGAAAGAGGTAAGGCTATGCAAGAAGCAGTTCCAATTGGAAGAGGAAGTATGATAGCGATTTTAGGAATGAAAACAGAAGAAATATTAAGCTTACTAAAAACACAAAACAATGATGAGGGAGTATGCGAAATAGCGAATGATAACGCTAATGGACAAGTAATTGTTAGTGGAAATAAAAAAAGAGTAGAGTCTTTTCAAAATACTCTTAAAGAAAAAAAAATAAAATCAATTCCTTTAAAAGTAAGCGCACCTTTTCACTGTTCATTAATGAAACCCGCAGCTAATATTATGAAAAACAAAATCAAAATTACAAATTTCAAAAAACCTCAATTTACGATTATAAACAATGTAAACGCTAATCCAGAGATAAATCCTGAAAATATAAAATTATTATTGATTGAGCAAATATTTTCTACCGTAAGGTGGAGAGAAAGTATTTTAAAAATGAAAGAAAAAGGTGTAAAAAATTTTGTAGAAATTGGCCCCGGTAAAGTACTTACCGGAATGGTTAAAAGAACTGTAAAGGACGCAAATAACTTTTCAATCAACTCAATAGCTGATATTAAAAATTTGAAAAATGAATTTAGAAAATAAAAAAATTATTATTACAGGAGCAACTGGAGGCATAGGAAATTCTCTAGTTGAAAAATTTGATAATTTAGGTTGTCAAATAATCGCAACCGGAACCAATGAGGAGAAACTCAAAAATTTAAAAAAGAAATACCCAAATATTATTATTGAAAGATTTAAATTAGATCAACATGATAAAATTGAGAGTTTCATTGAGTCTGCTCACGAGAAGTTGAGTGGTATAGATGTTCTAGTTAATAATGCAGGAATAACTTTAGACAATCTTTCAATTAGACTGACGGAGGAAAACTGGAAAAAAGTTTTAGATTTAAATTTAACATCAACTTTTTTAATGTGTAAATTTACTATTAAAAAAATGTTGAAAAATAAATACGGGAAAATAATTAATATTACTTCAATCGTAGGTCATACGGGTAATTTAGGCCAAGCAAATTATGCTGCTTCAAAAGCTGGAATTATAGCCTTTTCAAAAAGTCTTGCCATTGAGTATGCAAAAAAAAATATAAATGTTAATTGTGTTTCTCCTGGATTCATAAAAACGGAAATGACAGATCAAATAAATGAAGAATTTAAAAAAATTTTAATTAGCAAAATTCCCTCTGGATATCTAGGTAAAGGTGAAGATGTTTCAAACTGTGTAGCTTTTCTAGCTTCTGATATGGCCAATTATATTAACGGTGAAACCATACATGTTAATGGTGGAATGTATATGGCTTGACAATTCTCATTAATAATCTATTAAGAAAATAAACAATTAAGAAAGGAATTCATGTCAGACGAAATTAAAGGAAAAATTAAAAAAATTGTTGCAGATCACCTAGGTATCGAAGAGGAAAAGGTTACTGAAGAAGCTAGTTTTATAGATGATTTAGGTGCCGATAGTTTAGATACTGTAGAATTAGTTATGGCCTTCGAGGAAGAATTTGGTTCAGAAATATCTGATAGTGAGGCCGAGAAAATATTAACAGTAGGTGATGCAATAAAATTTATAGAGAGTAAGAGTAATTAGTTTTTATATAAATTTAAATGCCAAAAGGTGATCAAAATATTTTAGTTATTTTGTCATCAGCTTCTGGCGTTGGCAAAACAACAATAACAAAAAAAATTCAACAAAAATATAGTTCATTCATCATTTCCGTTTCTCACACAACTAGATCAGCAAGATCAAACGAAGTAGAGGGTGTTGATTACTTTTTTATTAATAAAGATAAATTCCAAAAACTTATAGATGATAAAAAATTTTATGAGTATGCAAAAATTTTTGATAATTATTACGGAACATTAAAAAATAATGTAGATGAGAATATTAAAAAAAATGACATCTTATTTGATATTGATTGGCAGGGAACAAAGCAATTATCAAAACATAAAGATCTTAAACTGTTAAAAATATATTTAATTGCCGATAATAAAGATGAGTTAAAAAAAAGATTGATAAAAAGAAATCAAAATTCTATTAAAGAAATTGACCTTAGGTTTAACGCATTTGATGAAGATATTAAACATTGGAATGATTATGATTATATTGTAATTAACAAAAACCTAGATGTTTGTTTCAAGCAAATCGAAGAAATCATTAAAATTAATAAAATAAAAGTGACTAATTTTTCTCAATTAATTCAGTAATTTTATAATAAATATCTGGTTTAATTTCTGCTGGTCTCATTTTAAGATTAAGTTGGCTTATCATATTAATTTGACTTTCATTTAAAATTTTTTTTATATTTTTATTAATCATTTTTCTTTTATTAGAAAAAAAAATATTAGTTATTTTTTCTAAATTTTTAATTTTTTTTATTTTGAAATCTTTATTTAATCTTGGTTTTAATTGAATAACCATTGATTTTACTTTAGGTTTTGGAAAAAAACAGTTTGGTGAAACTAAAAATTTTTTAATAATATTTAACCTATAATTTGTTATAATTGACAATCTTCCGTAATTCAAAGAAGGATATTTTCCTATAATTTTATCACCAAGTTCTTTTTGAAACATAAAAATTAAATTATTAAAGTTAGGCGGCCATTTCTTGAAATTTAAAATTTTGATTAATATTTGAGACGAAATATTATAAGGTAAATTTCCAAAGATAATTGAGTCTTCTATTCTTAATTTTTCAATATCAAATTTTAAAATATCATTATTATAAACTTTTAAAAATCGTACATTAGAATATTTTTTTTTTAAATTTTGTGCTAATAAATTATCTTTTTCAACTACTGTAATTGATTTTGGATTATTTTTTAAGATCTCATCAGTTAAAGCTCCATTACCAGGACCAATTTCAATAACATTTTTGTTATTTACATCGACTAAGCTTACAATCTTTTTAATAATATTTTTGTCTGATAAAAAATTTTGTCCAAGTGATTTTTTTAAATATTTCATTTTTGAAATTTGTGAATATAATTAATGCAATTCAACAAACTTGTTTCATTAGCCTTTTTCTTTTTAATAATATTATAAGCTGTTCCATGGTCTGGCGATGCTCTGAAGTATTTTAATCCTAAGGTTATATTTATAGCGTCAAATTTAAATAATGCTTTAAATGGTGAAAGAACTTGATCATGATACATTCCCATAATTACATCAAATTTTTTATAGTTATTTATAAAAATAGAGTCCGAAACTAGAGGTCCGCTAATTTTAATTCCAGCTTTTCTTAATTTTAAAATAACAGGATTGATGATTCTTTTTTCTTCAGAACCATTTCTCATTTCTGAATTATGCGGGTTTAATCCTAAAACACCAATATTAGGTTTTTTGTTTAAATTTATCTTAAACCATTTCTCAATCGTTTTTGTTTTTTTTATTATATTTTTAGCATTTATATTTTTTGAAACATTTTTAATATCTATGTGTGTTGTAAGAGGAGCCACTGATAATTTTTTGTTATGTATTAACATAACTTCAGAATTGTCATTTATTTGACATTTTTTTGCAAAATATTCCGTAACGCCAATTCTTTTTTTATTAAGTAAATTTTTGTTAATTGGGCAGTTTATTATGCCAGCTACTTTTTCTTCTACAGCAATTTTATGAGCCAAATTAAGTGATTTTAGAACATATTTAGAAGCTTCATTTCTTTCTACTTTAAATGGATTTTTAAATTTTATATTAATATTAATTATCTTTAAGGAACTTCCTTTATTAACTTCTTTTATGTTATCTATTTCTTCTAATTTTAAATTAAAATTTAATTTTCTAAGTTGTTGAGATATTAAATCATAACTTCCAATTAAATAAATTCTATTTTTAAGTGATTTACTAAGTTTTTTAAAACTTTTGAAAATAATTTCAGAGTTTATACTGTTAGGGTCTCCAGCTATTAAAATTATTTTATTTTTCATTATAAAATTTTATTATTGTGTTGTTTCTTTTTTTTGAAAGGTGATTATTAGAATAAAGATTTAAAAGTTCATTTTTTCTTTGATTTATTAAAGAATTTTTAATTTGCTCTGCCTCCAGTTTTAAATTTGTTTTAATTTTTCTTTTATTTAAAAGTTTTATGAAAACCACTTGATTAACATTAATTATTGGACTTGAAATATCTCCTAAACTCATTTTATTAAGAACATTTTTTAATTTGTCTGATAAAGAGCTGGAACTAATCCAACCTATATTTCCACCCTCTGAAGCAGAAGATGAAATACTATATTTTAGAGCAGCTTCTTCAAAATTGAACTGACTTATATAATCATTAATTTCATCAAATATACTATCTTGATTTTCTGAATCATTTATTTTTTCTACAACTATTTCTGCTAGTTCATATTCCTCTAGATCTTTTTTATTTTTTATAATTGCATTTAATTCCTGAATAATTTGTTTTTCGTCAACTGATAAATTATCTTTATTAAGCTGATATATAAGTGATTGCCATGACAAGTCTATTTTAATTTCTTCATTATACAAATCATAACTAATATTATTTCTTTTCAATGTTTTTATGAAATCTTCTTTATTCATTTTAAACTTTGATGAAAAATCAGTTAAATAAGAGCTTACCTTATCTTCTTTTATTAAAATACCATATCTATCAACTTCTTCTTTTTTTAATTTTTTATTTACAAGATCATTAAGAGCTTTTTTCTTTACTTTGTTAATATTTGTTTGATTGATTTGCTGATTAGATAAAAATAATATTGTTTTTATCTTATTTTCTAACTCATAAGACGTGATAATCTCATTCCCAACTTTTACAACAATTTTATTATTTATTGAAGAATAACCATAATTAAATTTAAAAAAGAAAATAATTAGTAATATAAATAAAAATTTGAAGGAATTTAAAATTTTCATTTATTTACTAAGTTTTGGAGAAGATAAAGATCCGAATGGACTTAAAGTGATTGTAAACATCAAAGAATTCTCCGGTTCTAGCTCTGAGTCTTCATAGAACTCCCTTCTATAAACCAAGCCAGCACGTAGACAATCATTGATATACTCATAACTCAACTTATAAAACTCAGAAGAATTTGTTATAAGATTTCTTTTTGTACTTAATGTGAACAGACCGTCATCTCTAGATTTAATTGCAAAAGACGAGTTAAAGTATTCTTTTTTGTTAGAATTAATATCTTCTTCCAGGTAATCAAAATTGAATTTTATTTTTTCCGTAAAAAGGTTTGCTGATAAATTACTATAATTTAAGTCTTGATAATTTCTATCTACAGCGAAATCATATGCCACAGAATAATTTTGATTATTTTTTAAGCCAATGTTACCAACTATGTCAGAAAATCTTTTATCTAAGCTAGATGAAGAAGGCATATTTTTATTGCCTTTCTTTTCGTTGATAATTTGACCAATTGAAAAGTCAAATTGATTATTTTGATTCAGGTTTTGATAATCGAGACCAACAGTTAGATTAGTTCCTCCTTCAAAATTATCATAAACATCAAGTCTATCCAGTGAGAATAAATCTTTATCTTTAAGGGCAAAACCAGAAGTTTCTTTTTTCATATAATTTGGAGCATATTTTAATAAAATTTTAGGTGTTAAAAACTGACTGGATAATTTATTTTTCTCTTTAAATAAATCGATACTAGCCAAATAACCTAAGGCCCCATATATTTCATTTGTAGGCTTGTTTTTATATTTTGAAATATTTTTGGCTTCGTAATTAAGATTTTTAATCTTTGTAAGAATTTTTCCATCATACAAATTGCTCAAAATTGATTTTTCATAACTCCATTGAAAATCATTTATAAAAAACTTTTCAAACTTATTAGTATCATAATTGTGAACTTTTAAATTTGATTGTAAATTACCGTAACCATAATTTTCACTTAAAATAAATTTATTGATGCTTAAATCAGGAATGATGTACTCATATTTATCTTTATAAGTGTCAGTTAAAGTTCTATAGATACCAGTTTGTAAATTCAAAGATAAATTATTTTCATCATTAAAGTGATTAAATTCAATTGTGTTTTCAAGAGTATTTGTTTCATAATTTACTAAATTAGAATCTATTCTATAAAGTTTTAAATATTTTTTATCAGAAACTTGTTGTAAATTTAATTCTAAATTATTTTCATTTGTATTATTTGTGTTAAATGTTGTATTAAGCCTCGCAAACAAATGAGATCTATCTCCGCTTCTTATATTTTTTTTGGAATTAGATTTGTAACCTTCGCTATATCCAAAGTCAGAAATAAGAGTGGAATTTTTGAAAGCCTGACGATATTCCCCTAAAAACAAAGGATGTTCAGTAGCAAACAATCTACTGTTGATTGTCAAATCCTTATCTTTATTTATTGCCCAAAAGTAAGGCACGTTTATATTCGTACCTAAATTTTTACCATCTGCAAATGAAGGGACTAAAAAACCAGATCTACGTAAGACAGTTGGATCAGGATGTTGCAATTTAGGTATATAGAAAATTGGAATGTTGTAAATTTTAATTAATGCATTATCGTAATATATTGTTTTTTTCTTTTTATTGTGCCTCATTTCAGTAGCGACTAACTCCCAAGGAGGACATTTATCATTTTTTCTATAATTACATAAAGTAAATACACTTTTTGTAAATTTAGTATTTGAGTTTTTTATACTTATAGCATTTGAAAAAATTCTTGGTTTATTATCTTTTTTAATTTTGAAGTCATTGCTATTAAAAAAAACTTTTGAGTCTGTCCCAATAATTTCTCTCTTTTTTTCATCAATGTAAATTTGAGAAAATTCATATGAATTGTTTTGTTTATCAGTAACTTTTATAATTCCTATTGATTTAAAAATATTTTCAGTTGATAAATATTCAAAATTTTCTAATAAGATTAAATTACCCTGTAAATCTTCTACTCTTGTTTCTTTTTTTGATTGTAAAATATTTTTAAAAGTATCTAAAGTTATGTCACTTGTTTTAACAGCGTACCCTTCGGCAGTAAGAATATTTGCTTCACCTATTATTTTATATAGCCCATTTTTTTTGTTATAAGTAGCTTCTTCACTTTGTAAAATATTCCCTTGTGGATCTTTTATAGAAACATTTTTTTTTAAAATGAAAAAATCAGACTTTTTATCATAGCTAGCGAATTCACTTTTAATTTCGTTATTTTTCTCGTCTATAATTACAACATTGTTTTTAAAAACAGAAATTTTGTTTTTTTTATCAATGGAAATATTTTTAGCATTTATATTAAAATTTTCTGCAGATAAATTATTTGCGACAAAGATAAAAATTAATAGTGATATAAATTTATTTTTCATTAATTTGTAAAATTCCCACAAAACTAAATAGACCGATGATTATTATTGGAATCCAGTAAGCCAAGGTAATAGGTATTCTGTTAGTTTGACCTAGAGCCACCGAAAGATCTTTGAGATAATAAATAATCACACAAGAAAAAATACCAAAAATTATGATTTTCGTTTTATTGGCCTGTTTAAGAGTATTCATTATTAAAATTGAGGCTAATGCAGTCATAATAAATAAAAAAAAAGGCATTGATAGCATCGCATGCAAACTTTGATTTAAAAAAATCTTATTATATCCTTTATCTAATAATTTATTATAATTAATTACCAGATCTACAAAAGATATTGTGTCAAAATTTTTAAATAAATTTATTATTTTTTCGATAGTATATTTTGACTTAATTGTCATATTTTCCAACACTATTTTTTTTGTTTCTTGACCGCTGTTAATTTGCAATAATTGAACATCATGTAATACCCATTGATTTTCTTCTATGTTTGCACTTAAAGAAAATATTTTTTCTTTAAGTGTGTAATTTTCATCAAAATTATAGATTATCAAATTTCTTAAATCTTTTTCTTTCCCTCTTTCAGCAGAAATAATTCTTTGACCATTATTCAAATTTTCTTTAATCCAAAGTCCATTTTTATTAAAAGAAACCAGGTGATCAATATCTTTTGAATAATTTGATTTTGTTTTGTTATAGTACTGAGACATAGAAGACGTTACAGGATTTACTAAAAACAGAACAATCCACCCAATCAAAAAAGAAGTTAAAGCTAAAATAAAAAAAATTTTTAAATTAGAAAAACCAAAAACTTTAATATTAAGTAAATCTTTGTTGTTTCTTATATCCATTATGAACTTCATACTAGTTACAAATATTATAAAAGGAAGAAGTTGAATTATAATACTTGGTATAAAAAGGATTGTAAGAAATAAAGGAACAAATATAGAAACATCAAGATTTTTAAAAAATTCAATTTCTTCAAAGAGATTTAAAATTATTCCAAAACAGAAAAAAAATAAAACTACTTTTAAAAAATTTTTTAAAAAACCATCTATCAAATATTTAAGTATAATATTATTCATATAAGATTTTCAATTAATAAGACTCATTTGAAAATTTATATTTTAAAAAATAATAAGTCATCACTGATGACAGCAATGGGGTTAAAATAAATATATAGTTCAAAATTATATTAATTCCAGTGTATTTTATGACTAACTCTGCAAATAATAAAAGCAAAAAGGAGTAAGTAAAAATACTTATATTTCTTAATAGTATACTTTTTTTATTTTTAATCAATAAAAGCGAGCAAATCAAAGCTAAAGCTGGCAAAAATATTGGGAATACTATTCTTCTATTTATAGTTGGAAGAATTTCAGTAGTAAAGTTTGATCTACAATTGCTTTTATCAAAAAAATTAATTTGACTGCATTTAATTAGTTTAAGAGTTGAAGTCTCTTGAACTTTTGGAAGTTTAATAGTTCTATTTTGAAGGGCTTTTAAATTAATATCTAATTGTTCAAACTTAACAAAATTATTTTTAGAATTGTCAAAATTTGATGAAATAATTTGTCCGTTAATCAATATCATTTTATCCTCAATTATTAAACCTTCTTTAGCTATTATAGTTTTAGAAGATTTATTATTTTGATTAGATGAAATATTTTTAAAAATATTTTTATCGTCTTTTAAAAATACATTCTTTATTTCATTGGAATATTTTTCGTCAACAAAAAATGTTAAACCATTGAAGGAGTCATTAAATTGTTGAACTTTTATAGTCGGAAGAAAAGAATTAAAATTTTCTTTACTCAATAACTGTCTTGAATGATTCAATAGAGAAGGGGTTAAGAAGACTGAAAGCAAAATATGAAAAATTGCAACAGAAAAAGAAATTAAAATAAAAAGGTGAACAATTTGTATCTTTTTAACACTAGATGTCCATAATATTATAAATTCATTTTCCTGAATTTGTTTCAAAATGAACATTGTTAAAGCTAATAAAAATGACAAAGGAATAAATTTTGTTAAAATACCAAATATATTTAGCAATGAATACTTAAAATAAGTTGTTAATGAATATCCATTCTCTACAATTAAATCTAAAAAATTTACCGCTCTAACTGTCCAGGCTATAACAGAAAGGCTAATCAATATCGTAAAAAATGTAATTAAAACCTCTTTGTAATAATTTCGAAAAATTTTGTTTTGAAGCATTTGTTTATTTGTATATAATTAATTCATCCATTTAATAAATTCAACTTTAGAGTGAACAATTATGATTTTAACGTTGAAATCTGCTATATTTAAACATATATAGCAGAAACTCTAATAAAAATTATTTAAAATTTATGGCTGTTAAAATTAGTTATACGAGTAAAAAGAACAATGATCGGTCTGGTAATTCAGTGCTATTTGTTGATGAAAAATTTGATTTAAGAAATTTAAAAAAAAGCTTTTCTAACAGTGAATTTACATACATTAATGATCTTTTAAAAACTAGTGATTTAAAAAAAAATATTTTTGTTTTCGAGGTAAATTCAAAAAAAAAAATAATTCTTATTTCAATAAAAAAAAATTTAAAGACATCTGATATTGAAAATTTAGGCGCTGAGTTTTACGGACGAGTGAATTTTGGAAAAAATAGTAATTATTTACTATACAGCGACAGTATAGTCGGAAAAAATGAAATCTTTTTGAGTCATTTTCTACATGGCCTTAAATTGAAATCTTATGAATTTAAAAAATATAAGACAAAAAAAGAAAAAAGAGTTATTTCAATTAATGTAACGGGAAATAAAAATAAACCTTCAACACAAAAACAATTAAAATTTAAGGCTTTAGAAGAAGGTACTTTTTACGCAAGAGATTTAGTGTCAGAACCTGGCAACATTCTTCACCCTGATGAGTATGCAAAAAGATTAAATTCTCTCCGGAAGGATGGTTTAAAAATAAACATATATGATAAGAAAAAATTAAAAAAACTTGGAATGAATGCCTTGCTTGGAGTTGGAATGGGTAGTATTAGAGGTTCTTATCTTGTAACAATGGAGTGGAACGGTACAAAAAATAATTCAAAGCCTTTAGCATTTGTTGGCAAAGGGGTTACATTTGATACTGGTGGATATTCTTTAAAACCAGCAAGATTTATGGAAGACATGACCTATGATATGGCAGGTTCAGCAGCTGTTGTTGGTTTGATGAAAAGTTTAGCATTAAGAAAAGCAAAAATAAATGCAGTTGGCGTTGTAGGATTGGTTGAGAATATGGTAAGTGGAGTCGCTCAAAGACCAGGTGACATAGTTAAATCGTATAGTGGAAAAACAATTGAAGTTTTAAACACAGATGCGGAAGGTAGATTAGTTTTAGCTGACGCATTATCTTTTACTGAAAAAAAATTTAAGCCAAAATTTATAGTAGATTTAGCTACTTTAACAGGAGCAATAATAGTTTGTTTAGGCTCAGAGTATGCTGGCCTTTTTTCAAATGACGATCAGCTCTCTAAACAAATTATAAACGCTGGAGAAAAGGTCGAGGAAAAGTTATGGAGAATGCCTCTTCACAAAAATTATGATAAACTTATGAATTCAAAAAATGCTGATATGCAAAACATTAATTATGTGGGAGGAGCAGGATCCACTACAGCAGCTCAATTTTTACAAAGATTTATTTTAAACAAAACTCCCTGGGCCCATTTAGACATCGCTGGTATGGCTTTTTCAAAATATGGTGGTGCACTAAATTCAGGTGGAGCGACAGGATTTGGTGTAAGATTATTAAATCAACTAATTGAGGAAAACTATGAATAATTTAGAAAGAACTTTATCAATTATAAAACCTGATGCGGTTGAAAGAAATCTAGTAGATGAAATAAAAAATATTTTTATAAAAAGCAATTTAAAAATTAAGGAAAGCAAAAAAATTCATATAACTAAGGATGAAGCATCTGAATTTTATAAAGTTCATCAATCAAAGCCATTTTACAATGATTTATGCGCGTATTTATCTTCTGGCCCAATTGTAGTAATGATTTTAGAGGGTGAAAACGCAGTAATGGCAAACAGAAAATTAATGGGCGCAACCAATCCAAAAGACGCCGAAGAAAACACTATCAGAAAATTATATGGTATTTCTATAGATAAAAATTCTGTTCACGGTTCTGACTCAATCGATAATGCTAAAAAAGAAATAGATTTTTTTTTTAATAATTAAATATATCTAAAAATTTTTACGATTGCCTCAGGAAACGCCTTATATTCCAGTTTTTGTGTTTTTAATTTTACATCTAAAACATCATCACCAGAATTTAAAAAAAAAGTTTTTTGGGTAATTGTGCTTCCGCTATCTAACTTTTCATTAACGTAATGTACCGTACATCCTGTCTTCCTCTCCTTATTTTTTAACACTCTTGAAAAAGTGTTTAAACCTTTAAACTTAGGTAATAATGATGGATGAATATTAATAATTTTTTTTTTATATTTTTGAATTAATTTTTTCGAAATAATCTTCATATATCCAGCGAGACAAACAAATGAAATTTTATATTTATTTAAATTTAAAAAAATTTCTTTGTCATAATTTTTTATTTTAGTATTAATAATAATTGATGGTATTTTGTATTTTTTAGCATACTTTAAACCTAGAGCATTTCTATTATTACTAATCACAAGACTTATCTTTATTGGAAAATTATAATCTCTTGAATACGTTATGAGGTTTTTAAGATTTGAACCTTGTCCAGATATAAATACGCACGTTCTTTTTTTTACCATTGAAAAGTGTTTGATAAATTTATTTTTTTTACATTTTTAGAGATAAAACCTATTTCATAAGGTTTATATTTACGTGGAAAAACTTTTTTTATAAGAGAAATATTTTTTTTTGAAACAATAATGCAAAATCCAATTCCACAATTAAAAGTTCTCATCATTTCTTGATCAGAAATATTTTTACTTTTTAACCATTTAAAAACCTCCAAAATTTTAATTTTTGAAAGATCTATATTTAAAGATAAATTTTTTGGAACAGATCTTAATAGGTTCTCAACTAGGCCGCCACCGGTGATGTGAGCTGCAGAATTTATCAAACCTCTATTAGATAAATTAAGAATTTCTTTACAATAAATTTTTGTTGGCTTTAAAATTTCATTTCTAAGAATAAGTGGTAATTTATATTTTTTTAAAATTGATCTTACAAGTGAATAGCCATTTGAATGAATTCCGTTAGAAGGAATGGCTAAAACAATGTCATTTTTTTTAACATTATTTTTATTTAATATTTTTTTTTTTGAAACGATACCTACACTAAACCCAGCTAAATCAAATTTATCTTTTGAATAAACTCCGGGCATCTCAGCTGTTTCACCACCGATTAATTTGCAGTTAGACAATTTACATCCTTGGAATATGCCTTTTAAAATTTTTTTAGTTTTTTTTAGATCCAATTTTCCAACTGCAATATAATCTAAAAAAAATAATGGTTTCGCGCCTTGAACAATTAAATCATTGACGCACATTGCTACTAGATCTATTCCGATTGTATCAAATTTTTTATATTTATTAGCAAGTTCAATCTTAGTTCCAACACCATCAGTGCAAGATACAATTACAGGATCTTTAATTTTGAGATTACTTATGTCGAATAACGATCCAAATCCTCCTATAACATCTTTATTTTTAGTCCCTTTCCTTTTTTTGACATCTTTTTTTGATATATTTGATATATGTCTAACTAATTTATTAGCTAACGAAATGTTAACACCACTTTTTTTATAACTATTTTGATTCTTTTTCATTTATAAATTGATAATTAGTTTTATATGAAAATATTCAAACTTATATTTATTCTAATAGTTTTTTTTAAAACTGAAACTGTTTTATCAAAGAATAACTTATTTAATGTTAATAATATTAAAATAGAAAAAAAAGACAAAATTTCTAATAGCGATTTAACAAACCAAGCTATAAAAAAAGGGTTTACCCAGCTGATATCTAGAATTTTGTTGGAAGAAGACAGTAGAAATTTATTGAATTTGGATTTTGCCTCTATTAAACAACTCGTATTTTATTATCAAATTTCAAATATTGCAGATAAAAAAAAGAAAGAAGAATTAGCAAGCTTTAGTATTACATTTGACAAAAAAAAAATACACAATTTATTTTACAAAAGGGGTATTTTATATTCGGATATCACAGATAAAGAATTGTATGTTTTGCCAATTTTTATAACTAATGAAGAAATTTACGTTTTTAATAATAATTTATTCTACGATAAATGGAATGAATTTTTTGAAAATGATTTAATTGAATTTATTCTTCCTTTAGAAAATATAGAAATTATTCAAAATATCAATAACAACAGAAATGAGTTAATAGATTTGAACATTGATTATTTATTTAAAGAATATCCAGATAAAAATTTAGCTTTAATATTGATTGAAGAAGATAAAACCGATTTTAAAAAAATTTATATAAAATCAAAAATCCAAGGGAAAATTATATCCAAAAGTTTAAACTTAAATAAAAAGAATATTGAAAAAGCTGACATATATAAAAAAATTATAATAGATACTAAAAAAGAATTAATTAATTTAGTAAAATCAAAAAATTTAATCGACGTAAGAACACCTTCTTTCTTAAATGTTAAATTAGATCTTAATAAAAAAAATAATATAGTTGAAATTAACACAAGAATTAAAAATATAGATTTAATTGAAAATGTGTTTGTTCAGCAATTTAATAAAGATTATATGAGTTTAACAATTAAATATTTTGGTAAATTAGAAAAGATAGTTAATCAACTTAAAAAAGAAGATATAAATTTGCAAATGATAAACGAACAATGGACTATTAAAAAATTATAAAAATGGAGCAGCTTATTTTTAAATTTCCTTTTTCAAAAAAATATTATGAACAAGATTTTTTTGTTTCAAGCAACAATTTTTCTGCTTTTAAACTAATCGAAGAATGGCCAACATGGCCTGGAAAATGGTTAAATATTTTTGGAGACTCAGGTTCGGGAAAAACTCATTTAGCTAAAATTCTAGAAAAAAAAATTAATAATACAAAATTAATTGACGCTAAAGATATTGACAATGAGGTTGTACAGGAATTAGTAAATCTTGAATGTTTAATCATAGATAGTTTTAAGAATAATATTGATGAAAAATTACTTTATTCAATTCTAAATCAATCAAAACGATTTGAAAATTATGTATTAATTATTTCAACTTTTTCTATAAAAGAAACAAAATTTGAGTTGAACGATTTACAATCAAGAATGAATAGTTTTTTATACTTTGGAATTGAATTACCTACGGATGATTTATTAAAAGTAATTATTTCAAAGACTTTATCAGAAAAACAAATTAACATTAATCCAAAGATCTTAGACTTTATTCTAAATAATGTAGAGAGATCTTATGATAAAATGTTCAAATTTCTAAAAGATCTAGATGAATTGTCTTTATCTACTGGAAAATCAATAAATATTAATCTAATAAAAAAAGCATTAAACCAATGAATAAATATAGAACACACAATTGCTCAGAATTAAGTGAGGAAGAAATAAATAAAACAGTACATATATCTGGGTGGTTGCACAGGAAAAGGGATCATGGAAATTTACTATTTATAGATTTAAGAGATCATTACGGAATGACTCAATGTGTTATTGAGAACAATAATAATTTTTTTCCAATTTTAGAAAAATCTAAACCCGAGTCTGTTTTAAAAATCTCAGGAAAAGTGGTCAAAAGATCAAGTGGAACAGAAAATGTAGAATTAAAAACAGGCAATATTGAAATCTCAATTGTATCTGTAGAGGTTTTATCTGAAGCAAAAGAATTACCACTACCAGTATTTGGTGAGCAAGATTACCCTGAAGATATGAGATTAAAATATAGATTTTTAGACTTAAGAAGAGAGGAGATGCATAAAAATATAATTTTAAGATCAAAAGTAATTTCATTCATAAGATCTGAAATGCTTAAGTTGGGTTTTTTAGAGTATCAAACACCTATCTTGACGTCATCTAGTCCAGAGGGTGCAAGAGATTTTCTAGTTCCAAGCAGATTAAATCCAGGAAAATTTTACGCACTTCCTCAAGCGCCTCAACAATTTAAACAATTAATTATGGTATCAGGTTTTGACAAATATTTTCAGATTGCACCATGTTTTAGAGACGAGGATGCAAGAGCTGATAGAAGCCCAGGAGAATTTTACCAATTAGATTTAGAAATGTCATTTGTTGAACAAGAAGATATTTTTAACGTTTTAGAAAAACTAATGATCAAATTATTTAAGCAGTTTTCGTCAAAAAAACTATTAAATCTTAAATTCCCAAGGATTCCTTATAATGAGGCAATGAAAAAGTTTGGTACAGATAAACCAGATTTAAGAAACCCTTTAGTCATAAATGAAATTACAAATATATTTAAAAGAGATGATGTTAAATTTGAAATATTTAAAAAATTAGTAAAGTCGGGGTCAGTTGTTAGAGCCATAACTACTAAGAATACAAAAGATAAGCCACGAAGTTTTTTTGATAATATTGATAAATGGGCTAAAAACCAAGGTGCCTCTGGATTAGCTTATTTTACTATTGAACAAGATAAAGAAATCAAAGGAAAAGGACCCGTGGGCAAATTCTTTAGCGAGGATTCTTTAAAAGAAATAATGAAAAATTGTAATGCTGAAATTGGAGATAGTATTTTTCTTGCTTGCGGAAATAATAAAGAAATAGAAAAAATTCTCTCCTTAGCAAGAGATAAAATTGGCCAAGACTTAGATATAATTGAAAAAGATAAATTTGCATTTTGTTGGATTGTTGATTATCCAATGTATGAATTTGATGATATAACTAAAAAAGTTATTTTTAGCCACAACCCTTTCTCGATGCCACAAGGTGATATTAAAAAATTAAATTTTGAAAAACCATTAGAGATTAAAGCATATCAATACGATATTGTATGCAATGGCATAGAATTATCGTCTGGAGCAATAAGAAATCATATTCCAGAGTTAATGTATAAATTATTCGCTATCGCAGGATATAGCGAACAAGAAGTTAACAAAAAATTTAGCGGAATGATAAATGCACTTAATTATGGAGCACCACCACATGGAGGAATAGCACCTGGTATTGATAGGATTGTGATGCTACTAGCAGGAAAAGAGAATATAAGAGAAGTAACTCTATTTCCCATGAACCAAAATGCACAAGATTTAATGATGCAAGCGCCTTCCGAAGTTGATGAAAAACAACTAAAAGAATTAAGTATTAAAAAAGATACAGATAGAAATTAATTTTTTGTTTTTAGATTAATTCTTACGTCTGTTAAGTCTACAAGTTTTTCCTCATAATTGCTTCTCACAAACCCTTTAGACGTTATATTTTTAACTATTTTAAGAAATTTATCGTCTCCATTTTCTGCATCTAAGTTTTTGTTGCTTGCGATTGATGGTGTATGAGCCAATTCTTCTTTTCCTAAATATGAAATTGCAAGTTCTCTGAATACGTAGTCGAGAATTGATGAAGCGCTTAATATTCTGTCATTTCCAATTACATTACCAGAAGGCTCAAATTTAGTATCTAAAAATGCATCGACATACTCTTCAAGCGGAACTCCGTATTGCAAACCAAGAGAAATGGCTATAGCAAAATTATTCATCATAGCTTTTACCAGTTCACCTTCTTTATTTGTGTCAATGAATATTTCTCCTATTTTACCATCATTGTACTCCCCGGTATGAAGATAAACTTTGTGATCTCCAATTTGGGCTTTCTGAATATATCCTTTTCTTCTATCAGGCATTTTAAACCTAGCATTGCCTTTTAATTTTAAGTTCACAGACTTATTTTTTTGCAGATCTGTCTCTTTCTTTATTTGATTTGTAATACTATTAGGCAAACTTTTTTCGATTTTTGAATTTTTAGTCTTATCGTCTTTTTTATCTCCTAGTTTTTTAGTTTTTCGATTGTTTAACTTTACATCAATAACCTCAACTTCTCCGTCGGTTCTTTGGTCCACTTTAGATAGTTCTGCGTCGTCTAAGTTATTTAGAGTATGAATTGTTTTAAAAGTACATGTATAGTAAGTTTCAACAACGTATTTTTTCATAAAATTAATGGAATCTCTTTATTTAGATATATATTAATTGTATAAGGTGTCTATTATTTAATTATACAATTAAGAATTGTGTGGATTTAAATTTATCAAATGAACTTAAATTTTTTTTTTACCTGGTGGAATAGACAAACCTTTGGGACTTTTTTAAAAACTTTATTTTTTGGCAAATACGTAGGTTCTGATGAATACGGCAATAAATACTATAAAAGTAAAAAAGATGAACGATGGGTTATTTATTCAAATATTATCGAAGCTACAAAAATAACCTCTGATTGGTATTTATGGATGCACCATACAATTGATAAAATCCCCAATATCAAAGATACAAAATATTCTTGGCAAAAAAATCATTTAGAGAATCAAACAGGTACAATTAATAGTTATAAGCCAGTCAAAATTAGAAAAAACGATGTGAAAAAAAAATATGAATCATGGAAATGAAGTTTATTTTTTTTTTAATTCTTCTATTTAATTTTAATATTTCTAAAGCAGAAGAGAAAATTACAACTTCACCATTAATTAATTTAGAAGAGATAAAACCAAGTTTTGAGTCATCAGATGCAGAGATTGAAAATTTTACTATTGAGCAGAATTTAAAAGAAAAGAAAAAAATAAATAAATTACAATCATCTAAGGTAATATTATTAGGACTAGATAAGATCACAGCTAAATCTTCAGAGATGATTGTAAATTTAAATGAAAGTAAAAAATACGGCCCTTTAGAAATAAAAATTTTAAAATGCGGGAAAGTAAAATTAAACAATAAAATTGATAGTGTTGCTTATATGCAGGTAAAAGATTTAACTAAAAATGAAAATGAAAAAGTATTTATTTTTAATGGTTGGACTTTTGCTTCAGACCCAAGCCTGGCACCTTTTGATCACGCTATTTACGATATAAAATTGATTACTTGTAATAATGTTTAATAAAATTTTTCTTTTCCTAGCCAATTAGTATCAAAATCTGAATTTATAAATTTTTTGTGATTTAATATTTTTTTATGTAAATCAATAGTTGTGGTTATTCCTTCTAAAACGAATTCGTCAAGAGACCTCAAAGTTCTTTGAATTGCTTCAGTTCTATTTCTTCCTTTGCAAATTACCTTAGCTATTAAACTGTCATAATAGGGAGTAATTTTACAACCTTGAAAAACTGAACCATCAACTCTTGTCCTAAATCCAGATGGCTGATGACATACACTTATTGTTCCAGGACTTGGTTGAAAATTTAAAGCTGGGTTTTCAGCATTAATTCTACACTCAATTGTATGCCCTCTAGGATTAATATCATCCTGTTTTAAAGCCGTATTACCTGTGAAGGCAATCCACAGCTGTTCTTTAACTATATCTATGCCCGTTTGAACTTCAGTCACCGGATGTTCGACTTGAACTCTAGTATTCATTTCAAGAAAATAAAATTTTCCATTTTCATAAATATATTCAACTGTACCAGCTCCTTCATAATTAATTTGTTCAACCATTTTGACTGTTTTTTCCAATAGATCTTTTCTTTGTTCTTCAGTTAATACTGGGCTTGGAGTCTCTTCAATTAATTTTTGGTGTCTTCTTTGAACGGAACAGTCTCTTTCACCAAGATGTACTGTTTTATTTTTTCCAGACATAATCTGAACTTCGATATGTCTAGGTTTCATAAAATACTTTTCTATATATAACTCATCGTTATTAAAAAATTTTTTTGCCTCTGATTTCGCTGTTAAAAATAAATTTTCTAATTTACTTTCTTCCTCAACGATTTTCATTCCTTTTCCACCACCACCACCAGCAGCCTTAATTAAAACTGGATAACCAATTTCCTTACAAATTGATTTCGCTTCTTCAAAATTTTTTACTCCTCCTTCTGAGCCTTCAATGATTGGCAAACCATATTTTTTTGCTAATCTTTTAGCCTCAATTTTATCCCCCATTTTTGAAATTATTTCCGCACTCGGGCCGATAAACTTAATTCCGTGTTTATTAACAATTTCAGAAAATTTTGCATTTTCAGATAAAAATCCATAACCTGGGTGAATAGCTTCCGCACCAGTCAAATCAACCGCAGACATAATTGATGAAATATTTAAATAACTATTTTGAGGCTGATGAGAACCTATACAAACACTTTCATCAGCAAGCCTAACATGCATTGAGTCTGCATCTACATTTGAATGAACTGCTACAGTTTTTATTCCCCATTCTTTACATGCCCTAATAACTCGTACAGCTATTTCACCCCTGTTAGCTATTAATACTTTTTTGAACATTATTATATTTATTTTAGAATAACTAAAGTTTGACCAAACTCTACTGGTTGTCCATCTTCAATTAAGATTTTTTTTATTTCTCCATCAGAAGTAGAAGGAACGTGATTCATAGTTTTCATTGCCTCAACTATCATAACTGTTTGTCCTTTTTTAATTTTATCTCCAACTTCGACAAATTTTTTAGCACCAGGTTCCGGTGAAAGATATGCCGTTCCAATAATGGGAGATTTTACTCTAATTCCCTCACTATCATCTGTAGATTTTAATACTGCTTTATTTGGGGATACAACAGCACTTGTTTTGGTATGTTCGATACCCTTTGATGTTTTTGAGACTTTTATCTTAGTTTGACCTTCTTGATATTCAAGCTCAGTTAATTCGAAATCTTTAAGATTATCTACAAGTTCTTTTATTAACTTTTTATCTATTTTCATTATCTAAAAACTTTTTCATAGCCTTCAAGGACATTATATATCCATCAGTTCCAAATCCACAAATAACTCCTTTAGCAACTTTACTAATTAGTGACTTATGTCTGAATTCTTCTCTATTATAAATGTTGCTAATATGCAATTCAATAATTGGAATTTTTAATATTTTAAGTGCATCATGAATTGCCACAGATGTATGAGTGTATCCTCCAGCGTTAATAATTAATCCATTATGATTAATTCTTGAATTCTGAATTTCATCGACCAACTCACCTTCGATGTTAGACTGAAATAAAGACAATTTTATATTATTTTGGCCAGCAAATTCATTACATTTTTTTTCAATATCTTTTAAAGTAGTATTTCCATATTGATTTGACTCTCTCTCACCTAAAAGGTTGAGGTTTGGCCCATTAAGAATTATAATTTTATTCATAAATTTCTTAATAGTAAATAACTTAATTATGGCAAAAATACAATTAAATGGAAAGAAAGTAGTTATAAAATCTAATTATTCAATATTAGATCTTTTAAAAAAATATAAATTGTCTAATAAAAAAATTGCAATTGAGCATAATGGAACAATAATTCAAAAAGTTAATTATAAAAAAAAATATTTAAAAAATAATGACAAGGTTGAAATTGTGCACTTTATAGGGGGTGGATAAATTGAAAAAAGATATTTTAAAAGTTGCCGGTAAATCTCTTAGCTCACGTCTTATAGTGGGAACCGGAAAATATAAAAGTTTTTCTGAAACAGCTAAAGCTGTGCAAGCTTCAAAAGCTGATATGGTTACAGTAGCAGTGAGAAGAGTAAACATCTTAGATAAAAAGAAGCCAATTTTAACAGATTATCTAAACCCAAAAAAAATAATTTTTTTACCAAATACAGCTGGCTGCTTTAACTCAGAGGAAGCTCTAAGGACATTAAGATTGGCAAGAGAGATGGGAGGGTGGAAATTAGTAAAACTAGAGGTTCTGGGTGACAAAAAAACTCTTTACCCGGATATGATTGAGACAATTAAGTCCACGAAAATATTAGTTAAAGAAGGTTTTAAAGTAATGGTTTATTGTTCGGATGATCCATTGTTAGCAAAAAAACTTGAAGATAATGGAGCATCAGCTATTATGCCGTTAGCTTCCCCAATTGGTTCGGGCTTGGGGATCCAAAATAAAATTAATATTTCATTAATAATAAAACAATCAAAAGTTCCTGTAATTGTTGATGCGGGAATTGGAACAGCTTCTGATGCAACTATAGCAATGGAGCTTGGTTGTGATGGTGTTTTAATTAATAGTGCTATAGCTAATGCAAAAAAACCAGTTATGATGGCAAAAGCCTTCAGAGATGCGGTGATATCTGGAAGAAATTCTTATTTAGCAGGCAGAATGCAAAAAAATTATTTTGCAACAGCCAGCTCACCTAAAAAAGGATTAATTTAAGTTTTCTTTTTTCTCCTTACCCATAGAGTTCTAGTTTTTATCTTTGATTTTGTTTTTTTAATTCTTTCTTTATTTTTAACAGCATCTTTACTTTTTACTTTTTTTCCTTTTTCAGGGCTACTTTTTATTTTTTTTGTAGAAATAATTGCTTTAATATTTTCAAATGTATTAATGAGTTTTTTTGATTTGTTTAGTAAATCAATTTTATACTCAGGGATTATAAACTTATCATTAGATAATATTTTAACTTCAAAGGAATATTTTTTTTGAAAATATTTTAATTCGTCTAATAAATTTTTCTCTATGTAAACTTTAACTTTTTCTGGAACATAAGAATTTACAATTTTTACTTTATCCGTAAACGCCAAATGCTGGATTTTCTTTAAAATTTTTTGCGAAAATGAAGATAAGGATAATTGCGTTTCCCATTTTATAGATCCCTCACGCAATCTTTGTCTTGTCATCTCAAGAAGACCAAAATTACTTATTTTTCCTATTTGTATTCTAGCCCTATCTTTTCTGATACTTTCTCTCATTTTCTTTTCAACTGTTCTACGGTTATAAAAATTTATCATATCTATAAAGTCAATTACTATTAAGCCCGACAAATCTCTTAATTTAATTTGGTGAGCAACCTCTTCAGCAGCTTCAAGATTTGTATTAAGTGCTGTTTTTTCGATGTTAATTTGTTTTGTTGATTGACCAGAATTTATATCTATAGACACTAAAGCTTCTGTGGGGTTAATAACTAAATATCCTCCAGATTTTAATTTTACAGTTGGTTCATAAATATTATTCAATTCTTTTTCTATATTAGCATCATGAAATAAAGGTATTTTTCCTCTATATTTTTTTATATTTTTTACATTTTTTGGCATTAATTCTTTCATGAATTTTTTTGCTTTTTGATATGCATCGTTTCCTTCTATATAAACATTCTTTGTTTCATTGTCGTAAGTGTCTCTTAGAGTTCTCTTTATTATGTCACCTTCTTCGTAAACTAAAGAAGGAGCGTTAGAATCTAATGCTTTATCTTTAATTTCTTCCCAAGTTTTAAGAGTATTTTGAAAATCTTTTTCTATTTCATTCTTAGTTTTATTTGCTCCCGCAGTTCTAACAATAACACCCATACTTTTTGGTATCTCAATATCATTAAGAATATTTCTGATTTTTTGACGATCCGATGAGTTAAAAATTTTTCTTGAAATACCTCCTCCTTTAGGAGTATTTGGCATTAAAACCATATACTTACCTGCTAAGGATATAAATGTAGTGAGCGCCGCTCCTTTTTGACCTCTTTCTTCTTTTATTACTTGAATTAAAATTACTTGTCCTGGTTTAATTACTTCTTGTATTCTATATCTTTTAATTCCGAAGGAAGATTTTACTTTATCTCTATATTCATTTTTTTTATTTTCTTTTTCTATGTGATTATCACTTTCGCCAGTTTTATCCTCTTTATTTTCAGATTGTTCTTCGGACAGCAAAGCTTCTTGGTTAGGCTCAATAGTCTTATCTTTTAAATCTTCCCGTATTTTTTCTTCAGCTATTCTAATTTTTTCCTTATCTTCTGACGGTATTTGATAATAATCAGACTGTATATCATTAAAAGCCAAAAATCCGTGGCGTTCTCTTCCGAAATTAACAAAAGCAGCTTGTAAAGATGGTTCAACTCTACTTATTGTGGCAAGATAGATATTATTCTTAAAATTTAAATTATTTTTATCTTCAAATTCATACTCTTCAATTGAATTATTAGATTTAAGAACAATACGCGTTTCATTTGGATGCGAGGCATCAATATATAAGTTTTTTTCCATTTTGTAAGAATTCCTTTTAGATATTTAAAATTAGATATTTTTAAAATTGTCATATAATCTATTTAATACAATTTTGTGAATAAATACACGATTTAAATCATTAAATGCCTAAAGATAGTCAGAATTGTTATTATAAATAATATTAATGTTAAAATTTCTTAATTTTTCAGTCAAATTTTTAATCATATTTTTTTTAATTTCAGTTTTATTTGCTTTTTCAACTTTATGGTATTTCTCTGTTGGTTTACCTGATTATAAAAAATTAGCTAAATATCAACCACCAATATCAAGTAGGGTGTACTCAGAAAACAATAAATTAATAGCTGAATACGCTATAGAAAAGAGATTATTTATTCCCTATGAGTCGATACCCGATAAAGTTATCAATTCATTTCTTGCCGCAGAAGATAAAAATTTTTTTAGTCATCCAGGGGTAGATGCAAAAGGAATTTTAAGAGCTATCATAAAAAATATAAAAAATATATCACAGAATAAAAGACTAGAGGGGGCCTCTACAATTACACAACAGGTTGCAAAAAATTTTTTACTTACCAATGAAGTTTCTTTAAAAAGAAAAATTAAAGAGGCGATATTAGCGTTTAGGATTGAAAGAGCTTATACAAAAGAAAGAATTTTAGAACTTTATTTAAATCAAATTTATTTAGGACAGGGAACATACGGAGTTGCAGCAGCCAGTTTAGAATATTTTGATAAATCAATCAAAGAATTAAATTACCCTGAAGCTGCTTTACTAGCAGCTTTACCTAAAGCACCAAGTAAATATAATCCTTATAGATATCCTGAGACAGCTAAGTTTAGAAGAAACTTGGTAATTGAAAATTTAAAAGACAATAATCTCATTTCAAAAAAACAATTTAATCAATTTAAAGATTCAAGATTAAAACTAAAAAAAAGACGAATTGAAATAGTTAATGAAGCCAATTCTTACACTGAGGAAGTTAGAAGAACCGTTAAAGATATTTACGGTTTTGAAAAGCTATACTCTCAAGGTTTAAGCATAAGCACACCTTTAAACATAAATTATCAAATACAAGCTTTAAAATCTTTAAGAAAAGGTATTGAAGATTATGATAAAAGAAGAGGTTGGAGGGGACCAATTTCTAATAAAATAAATAATAAAAATTGGGAAAAAAAAACTTCTACTTATAAATTAGATCCAACTCTTAAATGGCATTTTGCTGAAGTTATTTCATCAGAACCGAGTAAATTAAAATTTAAAATAATTGATAAAGTAAAAAAAAATAGAGAAGGTATTATAGCATTAAAAGATCTTGAGTGGTCAATTCCTAACAGCAAAACAATTAAAGATATTCATAAAATTGGAGATATTATTTTTGTAAAAAAAGAAAATAATTTTTGGAAATTAAAACAGTATCCACGTGTTAATGGCGGAATAGTTGCTTTAGATCCTTTTACAGGTGGTGTAGTTGCTTTGGTAGGAGGTTTTAATTTTAAAACAAGTGAATTCAATAGAGTCACTCAAGCAAAAAGACAACCTGGTTCTGCGTTTAAACCAATTGTTTATGCAGCAGCTTTAGAAAAAGATTTTGCTCCTAACACTATCATTCTTGATGCGCCCTTTGTAGAGAGTCAAGGTGTTGGTTTAAAAAATTGGAAACCAGAAAATTATGGAAAAAAATTTTATGGACCTACTACTTTCAGAAAAGGAATTGAGTACTCTAGAAATTTGATGACAGTTAGAATTGCAAAAATTTTAGGTTTAGAAGAAATCTTAAAATTATCAAAAAAATTAAATATTTATGACGAAATACCAGAATTATTATCTGTATCGCTTGGAGCAGCAGAAACAACATTGATTAACTTAACTTCTGCATACGCTCCATTTGTAAATGGAGGGAAAAAAATTGAACCTAAACTTATTTCTAGAATTCAAGATAGAAGAGGAAAAACAATTTTTCAAAGCAAATCTAGAGAGTGCATAGGATGTGATAAATTTTTTATTGAAGAAAATACTTTTCCTAAAATAAAAAACAATAATGAACAAGTAATTAGCGAAGAAACTGCGTATCAAATGACATCAATCTTGCGAGGAGCGGTAAAAAGAGGAACAGCAAAAAAATTAAGATCTTTGAAAGTACCTTTAGCTGGAAAAACTGGAACCACTAATGACAATTACGATGCATGGTTTATTGGTTTTTCGTCCAATCTAGTTATTGGTGTTTATATTGGATACGATAATCCAAAAACCTTAGGTAAATTTGAAACAGGATCGAAAGCTGCACTTCCTATCTTTAAGGATTTTGTTGAACAGACTCTTTATAAAGAAGATTTTAATGAATTTGAAATACCAGAAAATATTTACTTAACCTCAATAAATTATGATACGGGTGCAAAGTCTAGATCTGGAGAAAAAAATTCAATTACTGAAGCTCTTAAATTAAAAGATATTAACAAATTAGATAATAATAACTTAATAATATCAGATAGTCGTGATAAAAATATCAAATTTAGACAGTTTTATTAATGGAAAATTTTGAGTCAATTTTATTAACTACAGAAAAATCCTTAGGTAATATCAGGGGGTATCTTTGATAAAGAGAAGGTTGAAACAAAACTTAAAGAACTAGAACAAATTTCTCTTAAAGAAAATTTTTGGAAAGATCAAAATTTAGTAAAAAAAATATTAAAACAAAAAAAAATTTTTGAAGATATATTAAATTCTTATAATAAATCAAAAAAAGAAATAGACAATCTTAAAGATCTATACTTATTAGCAGCTCAAGAAAAAGACACTGACACTATCTTAGATTGTGAAAAAAAAATTGAACAAATATTGTTAGATATAAAAAAAAGTGAAATTAATTGTTTTTTATCAGGGGAAAATGATGATTATGATATTTACTTAGAAATTCACGCGGGTGCTGGTGGCACAGAAAGTCAAGATTGGGCAGAAATGCTTCGCAGGATGTACATGAAGTGGTTTGATAAAAAAAATTTTAAATATGAAATTATTAGCGAACATAAAGGAGAAGAAGCCGGTATAAAATCTTCGACAGTTAAAGTCCTAGGCAATTATTTATATGGACTTATGAAATCAGAGTCAGGAGTACATAGACTTGTTAGAATATCACCATTTGATAGTGGAGCAAGAAGACATACTAGTTTTGCAAGCGTCTGGGTTTATCCAGCAGTTGAAGATGATATTAATATAAAAATAGATGAAAAAGATTTAAGAATAGACACCTATAGATCTAGCGGAGCAGGGGGTCAACATGTTAATACTACTGATAGCGCGGTTAGAATAACACATTTGCCAACTAAAATAGTGGTGCAATGTCAAAATGAAAGATCACAACATAAGAACAAAGAAACTTGTTACAAAATGTTAAAAGCAAGATTGTATGAATATGAAATGCAAAAAAAAGAAAAGGATAGCCAAAAGGAATTAGACAGTAAAACTGATATTGGTTGGGGTCATCAAATTAGATCATACGTTTTACAACCTTATCAACTAGTAAAAGATTTAAGGAATAAAACTGAAAGTACTAATCCTTCCAGTATTTTAGACGGCAATATAGACATATTTATTGAAGAAGGAATAAAAAATAAAAAATGAAAAAGGTTTTTTTATATTTAATTTTTACATTCTTTTTTTTATTTATTTTTTTATTAGCTACTCTATCAACTATTGGAATTGAAACAAATAAGTTTAACAAATTAATATCAGAAAAAGTTTTAGAAGGGAAAAACGTTGATTTAGAACTTTTAACAGTTAAATTTAAACTTGATCCCAAAGAATTAAGTTTATTTTTAGAGACAAGAGATCCAAAAATAAATTACCAAGACTTGTATATACCCGTTCAAAACATTAAGGTTTACCTTGATTTTTTATCTTTATTAAAATCTGATTTAATCATAAAAAAAATTAATATAAATTTAAAAGAATTAGATATTACTCAACTAAACAAACTATCTAAAATTATCAAACCTTCTACATTTAAAAGTTTTCTTAATAACAAAATTCTAGAAGGAAAATTAATTTCTGAAATTGAAATATTTTTTAATAAAGAAGGTTTATTAAAAGAATTTATAGCCAAAGGTTATGTAAAAAATTTAAAAGCAAAGATAACAAAAGATCTTAATTTAACAAAAACAAATTTTAGTTTTTTTGCTGATAAAGATGATATTTTAATCAAAAATATTTTTGGTGAAATTGAAAATATTAAAATATCAGATGGAGACATTAAAATAAATCTTGAAAAAGAAATTAAGATCAATTCAAGTTTTAATTCAAAGATTTTTTTTAATAAAAGGACTATAGATAAATTTTCTAAATATTTTGATAAAAACAACTTATTAATTAAAATTAATAACTTAGAAGCAGATTTAAATAATAATTTTTCAGTTATTTTTGATAAAACTTATAAAGTTAAAGATTATAGTTTTGATAATTCAGGAATATTAAATAAAGGGAAATTGGAATTATCAAAATCAATTAAAAATGATTTTCTTCTAAATGAAATTAAAGAAATCTATTTATCAAATTTTCAAATTCTTTCTAGTTTTAACCCAACTAAATCTACAGTGAAAGGTGAGGGAGAATATTCTTTTGATAACTTTAATTTTTTAAAAATAAATTTTAATAATAGTTTTAAAAAAAATTTGTTTAATTTAAAACTTAATTTAGATTTTAACAAAAGTCTTGATATAAATTTAATCAACTATAAAAAACCAAAAAACACTATTGCCAATTTATCAATTGATCTAGAAAAAATAAAAGATATTACAAAAATTAATAAATTAAATTATATAGAGAAAAAAAATTTACTTGAGATGGATGGATTAATTTTTAAAAAAAATAACCTTACTTCATTTAAAAATATTAAAATTATGACTAAAAATAATGATTTTTTAATACAAAAAAACAAAAAAATATTAATAAAAGGAAAAAAATTTGATGCAACCAATCTAGTAAAATATTTTGGAAAAAAAAATAAAGAAAATAAATTCAGCAACCTAAATGAAAAAATTGAAATTAATTTTTCTGAAATAAAAGTACCCATGTCTGAAAAACTTCAAAATTTTAAATTAATTGGTGAAATTAAAAAGGGTAAATTTGTAAAAATTTCATCTAAAGGCGAATTTGGAAATAATAGTTTTTTGGATATTTCTATGAAAAAAGACAAAATTAGCGACAAAAAATATTTAGAGATCTATTCTGATTTGACAAGACCACTATTGTCAGAATACAGCTTTTTTAAAGGCCTATCAGGTGGAAAATTACTTTTTACATCAATCTTAGATAAGACTAAATCTAATTCAAAACTAAAAATTGAAAATTTTAAAGTTATAAATGCTCCAGGTGTTATAAAATTATTATCTTTAGCAGATTTAGGTGGTTTAGCTGATTTGGCCGAAGGAGAAGGCATATCTTTTGATTCATTGGAAATAGATATGGAAAATAACAATGATTTTTTAAAACTTAATGAAATAATAGCCTTAGGCCCAAGTATTTCAGTTTTGATGGAGGGTTATCAAGATAAAAGTGGTTTAACAAGTTTTAGAGGAACTTTAGTGCCAGCAAAAACCTTAAATAAATTAATCTCAAAAATACCTGTAATTGGGGATATTGTAATACCAAAAGAAGTAGGAGAAGGGTTGTTTGGTATCAGTTTTAAAATGAAAGGCCCAAAAGACAATATTAAAACTACTATTAACCCAATTAAAACTCTAACGCCAAGATTCATTCAAAAGATTATCGACAAAAAGAAAAAAAAAGAGATTAAATGATTTTTATTAAATAGTGTTTTTTCTTACCGTATGAGAATTTTAATATATTTTTTCTAAAATCTTTGAGCTGAATTATTTTTTTTTCATCAATGATTGTGATATCATTGATTTTAATACCTCTGTTAGCAATTACTCTACGCGCTTCGCTTTTTGAATATAAAATATTATTTTCTACAATAAAATTTAAAATATTAATTCCTTTTTTAGCATAACTTAATTTAATTTTAATTTCAGGTAAATTTGTACCTAGGCCACTACCTTGAAATGTTTCTTTAGCGGTTTTTTCTGCTTTACTTGAAGCAGCCTTACCATGAAGTATGGTCGTTGCTTCATTAGCTAGAAGAATTTTTAAATTGTTAATATTTTTCTCTTTTACACATATCTCATTAAGTTTTTCTGTTTTAATTTCAGTAAAAAACTTTAGAAATCTTTTTACGTCTCTGTCGTCCGTATTTCTCCAAAATTGCCAATAATCATATGAGGAAAGTTGATCTTCATTTAACCAAATTGCACCTTTCTCAGTTTTCCCCATTTTTGCACCTGAGGCCAATGTGATCAGAGGCGAAGTTAAGCCATAAGACTCTTTTTGTAATTTTCTCCTTATTAAATCCACACCATTAACTATATTCCCCCATTGATCTGACCCACCAATTTGCAAGACACAATCATTATTTTTGAATAATTGATAAAAATCATAAGCTTGTAAAATCATATAATTAAATTCCATGTAACTAAGCGATTGCTCTCTATCTAGTCTTAACTTTACACTGTCAAATGTAAGCATTTTATTAATTGTAAAATGACAACCAATATCTCTTAAAAATTGAATGTAATTCAATTCATTCAACCAATCAGCATTATCGACAAATATAGGAGCTGTTTTTTTATTAGATGTATCTAAAATTTTATTAAAAACTTTCTTAATACTTTTAATATTTTTTTTAATATCATTTTGTTTTAATATTTTTCTTGTTGTGTCTTTTCCGGAAGGATCGCCGATTAATGTGGTGCCTCCACCTAAAAGAACAATTGGACGATGACCATGTTTTTGCATTAACTTTAAAATCATAATTTGCAATAAACTGCCCACATGTAAGCTACTGGCTGTGCAATCAAAACCAATATATCCAGCTATTGATTTTTTAGTACAAATTTCACCAAGTTTAACTAAATCTGTACATTGATTAAGATATCCTCGGTCTTGCATTTCTTGTAAAAAATTACTTTTCATAGTGATATTTAGCAAACTTACTATTATACAAAAATTGTTATAAATAAATAAAAATATGAAAAAAAATTGGTTCTGTTTAGGTATGATGAGCGGCACTTCTGGCGATGGTGTAGATGCGTCTATTATTAGAACTAATGGAATTAATCAATATGAATTAATCCAAGATAAATACTTTGAGTATGACCAAGGTATTTATGAAGATATTCACACACTAAAAGACAAAATTCACAAAATTGGAGACCTGAAATCTTTTAACAAAGAGCTTAATATTTTAGAGAGAAAACTAACAGTTTTTCATGCTGAAGTCATAAATCAATTAAATTTAAACGATGAGACCATAATTGGTTTTCACGGGCAAACAATTTTTCATGATTCTGATGAAAGATTTTCAAGACAATTAGGAAACGGAGAGCTATTAAACAAATTAGTAAATAAAACTGTTGTTTTTGATTTTAGAATAAATGATATTTTAAATGGTGGAGAGGGAGCACCCTTAACACCAGTATTTCATCAATTAATATGTGCTCAGAAAAAAATTAAATTACCAGTCTGTTTTCTTAATATAGGCGGCATCTCAAATATTACTATTGTAAAAAATTTAAATGATACAACTAAACTATTTAGCAGAGATATTGGACCAGGGAATTGTTTAATTGACTCATGGGTAAGAAAAAATTCAAAAAAAAAATTTGATAAAGATGGAAAATTTGCATTGAGTGGAACAAAAAATCAAATTATCTTTGAACAAGCCCAAGAACTATACTCTAATAGAAAAAATAAAGAAAAAAAATCATTTGATACAAATGATTTTGATATTTCTTTTGTGCGTGGATTAAATCTTGAAGATGGAGTTGCGACTTTAACAGATTTTACCGCAAGTGTGATTGCTGAAAAATTATCTTTAAACTTAAAAAAATTTAATCAATCGGTTAGAGAAATATTACTGTGTGGTGGCGGAAGAAAAAATAAAGTTCTTATAAAAAAAATTAAAGATTATTTACCCACGAATATAAATTTAAAATTAATTGACGAATATCAAATCGATGGTGATTTTATAGAGTCACAAGCTTTTGCATTTTTAGCTATTAGATCTCTCTTGGGATTGCCAATCACTTTCCCTAGTACCACAGGATGTAAATCTCCAAGTGTTGGAGGAAAATTAATTAAAAATTAAATTAAAGCTGTTTTTTCTTTTAAATATTTTTCAATTTCTGCTGTTAATTCTTTTTCTTTATTTTTAAAAAAATGATTGGAGTTTTTGATTTTTGAAAATATTACTTCAACAGCTTTTTGGTTTTTTATTCTATTATCTAACTCGTCTATGCTTTCTTTAGAAACTAATTCATCATTTTCACTGTAAATTACTTGCCCCGAGGTCGGGCATGGAGCTAAAAAGGAAAAATCATAAACATTTGGTTGAGGAGATACAGCAATAAAATTATTTACTTCAGGCCTTCGCATAATTAATTGCATACAAATTAAAGACCCAAATGAAAAACCTGATACCCAGCATTGGCTGTAATCTAAATTTTGTCTTTCAATCCAATCGAGAGCTGCTGCAGCGTCAGATAGCTCACCTTGCCCATTATCAAAAACGCCATCACTTTTACCAACTCCTCTAAAATTTACTTTAATTACAGAAAATCCATTTTCTAAAAAAATATTATACATCAGCTGGACTATTCTATTATTCATTGTTCCTCCATATTGCGGATGAGGATGTAAAACGATTGCAACTGGAGATCCAAATTTAGGATTCTTATAATATTTTGCTTCCAATCTTCCTGCAGGACCCGGAATAAAAATTTCTAAACTTTTAGGTTTCATGTTTGATAATGATTATTATTTTAAAAAAAAGTATTGCTTTATATCATGTTTTTCTGCGTCAAATAATTTTTTTTAATTCATACTAAAATAGTAGGAATTATGACAAAATTACTGTATTACAACGCTATATTATGAAATTGACCACCAAAGGCAGATACGCAGTAATGGCTATGGCTGATCTTGCTTTATTTAGAAATAAAGGCCCTATTAGCCTAACGGATATCTCTTTGAGGCAAAATATTTCACTAGCCTATTTAGAACAAATATTTATCAAACTTAAAAATAATAATTTAGTAAAAAGCGTTAGAGGGGCAAAAGGAGGATATATATTAGAAATTTCACCAGAAGAAATTAAAATTTCTAATATAATTTCTGCTGTAGATGAAGAAGTAAAAATGTTGAATTGTAAAAAAGAGTCTAAAAAAGGTTGTAATAATAAAAACACAAAATGTATTACGCATAATTTATGGGATCAACTTGATCAACATATCAACAGTTTTTTTGAAAAAGTAAAATTACAAGATTTAATTAAAAAAAATCAAATCTCAATCAAATGAAAACTGAAGATTTAAAAAATACACAGGATTATAAGTATGGCTTTACAACCGATGTAGAAAATATCAGAGCCCCAAAAGGTTTAAATGAAGATACAATTAAATTTATCTCAAACATTAAAAAAGAACCTAAATGGATGTTAGAGTGGAGATTAAAAGCCTACAACAGATTAAAAGTTCTAAAAGAACCTAACTGGCAAAAGCCGAAGTATCCAAAAATAAATTATCAAGACCTGTACTACTATTCTGCACCTAAAAGTGCCTCTGACAAACCTAAAAGTCTAAAGGAAATTGATCCAAAAATTTTAGAAACTTATAAAAAGCTTGGTATACCACTAATAGAGCAAAAAAGATTAAACGGGATAGCTGTAGATGCTGTATTTGACTCTGTTTCAGTTGCCACCACTTTTAAGGATGAACTAACAAAGCAAGGAATAATATTTTGCTCAATATCGGAAGCAATTCAGAAACACCCAGAGCTCGTAAAAAAATATCTTGGTTCTGTGATACCGCTAAGCGATCATTATTTTGCTACTTTAAATTCTGCAGTTTTTACTGATGGATCATTTGTTTATATTCCTCCTAACACAAAGTGTCCTATGGAACTGTCAACTTATTTTAGAATAAATGCTTCCGAAACAGGTCAATTTGAGAGGACTTTAATTATAGCTGATAAAGGAAGTTATGTAAGCTATTTAGAAGGATGTACGGCTCCGATGAGAGATGAAAATCAACTTCATGCTGCGAATGTAGAATTGATAGCTTTAGATGATGCGGAAATAAAATACTCAACAGTTCAAAACTGGTATCCAGGAGATGAAAAAGGTGTAGGCGGTATATATAACTTTGTTACAAAAAGAGGAGCCTGTAGAGGAAAAAATTCAAAAATTTCATGGACACAAGTTGAAACAGGTTCTGCTATTACCTGGAAATATCCAAGTTGTATTTTACAAGGAGACA
>Ga0233444_10000520_pt1 | contig 50385 bp, 33 predicted proteins | sample SI_124_October20_6_FD_182792 | JGI IMG/M metagenome (GOLD analysis project Ga0233444, IMG submission 182792) | Seawater microbial communities from Saanich Inlet, British Columbia, Canada - SI_124_October2016_10_MG | ecosystem: Environmental > Aquatic > Marine > Inlet | place: Canada: British... | reverse complement strand
TACAATTAAAAGCAACTCAACACGGTCATCCAGCAGACTTGACAGAACAAGAGTGGGATGATATACTAGACGAAATGATCTGGGCGTTTGGACACAAGTCAAAAGAAATAAATGCTGGAGACATGTGTCGTGATAAATGTTCAAACTTTGCTGATCCAGTATGCATGGCTTGCATAAACGAAACACAAGAACGCCTTACAAATTCATTTACATTGTTTGGCAAGTGGTATGAAAATTTATGGGATTGATAATGCTTGACACAAGCCAGATCTGGCGCTATAATGGTAGTATAAATTACACAAAGGCAAACTAATGGCAACTTACATTCTAGTAGATACAGCTAACACATTCTTCCGTGCTCGGCATGTTGTGCGTGGTGACTTAGACACAAAGGTTGGGATGGCTCTACATATCACTCTTAATTCGATTAAAAAAGCATGGCAAGACTTTGATGCTAGTCATGTTGTATTTTGTTTAGAAGGACGTAGTTGGCGCAAGGACTATTACGAACCCTACAAGCGTAACCGTCAAGAAACTCGTGATGCGCTGACTCCTAGTCAGCAAGAAGAAGATACAGTATTTTGGGAGATCTTCGACGAGTTTAAAGACTTTGTTAGCAACAAGACTAACTGTACTGTTATGCGTCATCCACAACTAGAAGCAGATGATCTTATTGCAGGTTGGGTACAAGCACACCCTAATGACAATCATGTTATTATTAGCACTGACGGCGACTTTGCACAACTTATTGCACCCAATGTAAAACAGTACAACGGTGTTAGTAACACTACAATTACACACGAAGGCTACTTTGACGACAAAGGTGCACATGTTATAGACAAGAAAACAAAAGAGGCTAAGCCTGCACCTGATCCTGCATTTATGTTGTTTGAGAAGTGTATGCGTGGCGACACTAGTGACAATGTGTTTAGTGCATATCCAGGTGTACGTAAGAAAGGCACTAAAAACAAAGTAGGCCTTATTGAAGCATACGAAGACAAAGAAACAAAAGGCTTCAACTGGAACAACATGATGCTACAGCGCTGGGTTGATCATGAAGGTGTAGAGCATCGTGTGCTAGACGACTATCAGCGTAATGTTGTATTGTGCGATTTAACTGCACAACCTGCAGATATTAGAGACATAATCAATAGCACTATTGCAGAACAAGCAATAACAAAAGATGTAGGCCAAATTGGAGTTAAATTATTAAAATTTTGTGCAAAATGGGATATGCAACGTATTGCTCAAAATGCTAAACTGTATGCAGAACCGCTAAATGCAAAATATCAAACCAAAGTCCTTGAGGAACAACTATGAAGAAAGTTGAAGCAAAAACAATACTTGATAACAAGTTTTGGATTGTGGAAGATAAAGGTAAAAGATTAGGTACTTTGTCTTTAACTGACGAAGCCTTTCTGTTTAACACAAAAAACGGTACAGAGATTTTTAATACATTATCTAAGTTAAACAAACGCTACAACGTTGATATTGTATTCAGTTCAAAAGAAAACTCTTTCACACAAACAGATTCGGAAGTATACGGTTATCCTACAAGTTGTACTCCTTATAATATTATGTATGATGTAAAAAAGAAACTTCCTCTTTTTACAAAAAGTACAAAAAGTAAAAGTTTGTATTGTGCTGGATTCTATACCATACACTTTGATAAAGGATGGGTTAAAAGTTTTTGTCCTAAATTGATTACAATTGAACGTTATGAAAATTGCGGACCGTTCAAAACTGAATTAGAAATGCGTCAACAATTGAGTAAAGTCAATGCAAAATGAACCGTTAAATACTATAGCAATTCAGCAATTTATTCAAAAAGTTAAGGCTGCTGATAATTCGCATGCAAAAGAAGTTAAATTAGATCTAGTGTCTGCTAAAAATTTAGCTTACACACTAGGTATGGTTATGACACGTCTAAACGGAAATCTAGAAAAAATTCTCACCAGTCAAACAAAAGACAGTAACGAAGTTATTGATATTAAACTTGACGGTGGGGATAACTGGTAAAAAAAGATAAATATATACGTAGTTAATTAAAAGGATTACGTATAATGAGCAGACCAAAGCCGCACATACTGTTAGAATATGTTAATAAAAAAAGTTATAAAGCAGAACAAGTTCTAGAAGCAGAAGCAATTTGGGCTGTGTTTTATAAAGATGCACCTTTTAACTTAAAGTCTCTTAATGCTCTAACAAGTTATCCTGGTCCAAAATACAAAAAAACTAGTTTTAGTAATCCGGGGCATGCTTACAATTTAGCAAAAAAACTAAACGAGTTATTTTCTTGTCAAGACTTTGCTGTATATAAGTTAACCTCAGGGGAACTTGTAACCGAAAATGAGCAATAAACTCCTTTACACCAAGATATTCCTCAAACAATCCGACAAAAGCATAAACGAAGTTAGCGTAAAGGAACATCTTTCCTTGTGGTGGCAAAATACGAGATCAAAAGAGCAAGGAGGACTACGCTTAACAGATGAAGGATTTCGATTTATTGTAGAAGAACTTAATTTACAAACATACGACATACCTTATCCACAAGATTTCGAACTTACTACTAATACTATAATTTGGTTAGATAACTTTATCGACTGTCCGTATTTCTTGAGTAGGAAAGGTATTGTAGTTACGAACGAAAAGAAAGCTGTTGAACTAAGTCTTTTTTCGGGAGATGTTCGTAAATACGGGCTTACAAAAGCTCTCAATAAACAGAAAAATAGTTGACATATCCCTGTACGATGCTATAATAGTATTGTAAGTTAAAAACACGGCACTGATAACTTAAGAGGAATACTATGGAAACTTCAACACTACGGCAAATTACTCCCAATAACGCTAAGTCTAGCATTAGCCATGCAATGAGAAAAATGCGTCCAATCTTTCTTTGGGGCCCGCCAGGTATTGGTAAAAGTGATATCGTAAAGCAGATTACAGACAGTTTTACAAATTCTAAACTTATTGATATCCGCTTATCACTTTGGGAACCTACAGATATCAAGGGTATTCCATATTTTGACAGCAACTCCGGTACTATGGTATGGGGTGCTCCTGCAGAACTGCCTGATGCGGCAATGGCAAAAAAGTATGATAACATTGTATTGTTCTTAGACGAAATGAACTCGGCAGCGCCAGCTGTACAAGCGGCAGCATATCAGCTTATTCTTAATCGCCGAGTTGGGCAATACGAATTGCCCGACAATGTAATGATTGTTGCGGCTGGTAACCGTGATGCTGACAAAGGTGTTACTTATAGAATGCCTGCTCCGTTGGCTAACCGTTTTGTGCACTTAGAACTTGCTGTATCATTTGATGACTGGTTCCAGTGGGCTGTAGAAAATAATATTCACACAGATGTTGTAGGATATCTTACATTCAGTAAAAAAGATTTATATGATTTCGATCCTAAATCATCTAGTCGTTCTTTTGCAACTCCACGTTCGTGGACATTTGTATCAGAATTATTAGAAGATGGCTTAGACGAAAACACCACTACTGATTTAGTTAGTGGTGCGGTAGGTGAAGGACTTGCTGTAAAATTTATGGCTCACCGCAAAGTGGCTAGTACCTTGCCTAATCCTACCGACATACTTGTAGGAAAAGTAAAAGAAATGGACAGTAAAGAAATCAGTGCCATGTATTCCTTAACTGTTTCGCTTTGTTATGAACTAAAAGAACTTGCAGATAAAGACGATAAAAAGTTCGATGACCGAGTTAATAATTTCCTACGGTTTGCTATGGATAACTTTGATACAGAGTTAGTAGTAATGGGTATTAAATTGGCCCTCACCCAATATTCATTACCTATTGATCCTGACGCAGTTGAATGCTTTGATGAGTTCCATGAGCGTTTTGGAAAATATATTAAGGCTGCTCAAGGCAACTAGTAATATATTTTTACCAAAAGGACGGCAATGTCGTCCTTTTTTTTCTAAATTGTTTGACAATAACTGTAAATATTGTTATAATATAGTATATTCATTACAAAGATCAGGTATAAGTTATGGGCATCGAAACAAAAAGTTTTCAACCTAATCCAGACATTACGCCAGAACAACTAACCACAATGCGTGAAGACGTACACGATCGAGTAATTGTTGCACGTATCGGCTTATTACTTCGACATCCGTTTTTTGGTAATATGGCAACTCGTCTGCGTGTCGAACACTGTGATGATTGGTGTCCTACAGCGGCTACTGACGGTCGTACTCTTTACTACAATACTCAGTTTTTTAATGCGCTGAGTAATAAAGAAATTGAATTCGTTATTGCTCACGAAATTTTACATTGTGTATTTGATCACTTAGAACGTAGGCAAGATCGTAATCCTATGTTGTACAATGTTGCGGCAGATTACATTGTAAACAATACTCTTGTTCGAGATAAAATCGGTGATATTCCTAAACTTGTACCGTGCTATCAAGACTTTAAATATCTAGATTGGACGTCTGAAGAAGTTTACGATGACTTAGAACAAAAATATGACGAGGAAGAACTGCAACAATTAGGACAACTGCTAGACGAACATGTCGACTGGGAAAGTGATGGCGAAAAGGATGCAGAAGGCAATGACTCTCGTCCTACACATTCCAAAGATGACCTACGTAAAATTCGTGACGAAATTAAAGAAAATATGATGAGTTCTGCTCAGGCCGCTGGCGCCGGAAATGTGCCTGGTGAAATTCAACGAATGATTAAAGAACTTACTGAGCCTAAAATGAACTGGCGTGAAATATTACGCCAGCAAATTCAGAGTATTATCAAACACGATTTTACATTTAGCCGTCCTTCACGTAAAGGCTGGCATACTGGTGCTATTTTACCCGGACAGAACTTTGATGAAACTATTGATGTTGCTATAGGATTAGATATGAGTGGTTCTATCGGTGATGACCAAGCTAAAGATTTCCTCAGCGAAGTAAACGGCATTATGGATGAATACAAAGATTACAATATTAAACTTTGGTGTTTTGATACAAAGGTGTACAACGAACAAGACTTTCACAGTGACGGCGGCGAGGACTTAACAGAGTACGAAATTATGGGTGGCGGTGGCACTGATTTTGATTGCTGTTGGGATTATATGAAGCACAATGACATCCAACCTAAGAAGTTTATCATGTTCACTGACGGTTATCCGTGGGGTAGTTGGGGTGACGAAAGCTACTGTGACACTGTGTTTTTAATTCATTCGAATAGAGATAAAAGTATCCAAGCGCCTTTTGGTACAACTGTACATTACGAGACAGCATGATTTTAAAACCAAATCCATTAAATTTATTTGGCCTTAGAAAAACAGAAATTGCACCTGTTTATTTTGAATATGTTACTGTCGACTTTTCTTATAACTTAGATGCGGCTATAAGTCAATGGATTGAAAAAAATCTTAAAGGAAGATATTTTGTTGGGAGGTCTAGTGGTGTAGATTCATCCAACAAAATAAATCAAGTATTAAAAGTAGGATTCGAAGAACCAAAAGAACTAAGCATGTTTATGTTAGCATGCCCACATTTGAAATACAAATAATATGAGTTATAAAACTAATCAAGGAAGAACGGACTGGGTAGACGCTGTCTATACCAGATTATAAGCCATGTTGTTATATTCCAGAACAGAGATACTAATAAATAAAGTGCGCATATATATTAATACAAGGAGACAAATATGAGCGATGACACTACTCAAACAGTTGAACAAGCAGTACCACCACAAGAAGCGGCCGAACAAGCTCCTGACTTAACTGTGCAAGATTTACAAGCTATAAAAACCATTATAGATGTTTCTAGTCAACGGGGTTCATTTAAGCCTAACGAAATGATGACCGTAGGTCAGGTATATACCAAACTAGAGATGTTCTTAAATGCTGTAGCGGCACAACAAGGAACACCCGAAAAAGGAGAATAATTATGACAAATTTAAAACATGTAGCTAAATTGTCTTCAAACGGTCGAAGATGTGTTGTAGCATATCGAGTGCTTCCGGAAGACCCCGACCATTGTCTTGTTGTATACTCAGACAGTTTAGATTCTGATCAACACGACACTTTAATAAAGCTTGTAGAAAGTGATACCGGACAGAGTTCATACGAACTTGCAGATGCTATGGCAAGAACACAGTTACCCGATGGTCGAAATATGCTAGAAGCGTTTCATCGTCAAGGTAAATTAACTATGCAGCCTACAAAAACTGTTACAATGGTTCCTAACAATCAAACTACTGTAAACTTACACGATCTTAACGAAATGATTGCTAAAGAACAAGGTGTAAGCATAGAGGACTTAGCAGTTAAACCTAAAACAGAAAAAAAACAAACTAAATCCGAAATTACTGAAGGTGTTGAAGATATTGTAGGTGATAATGTTCATTCAGATACTCCTCTTTCAGACGAGGATCTTGCAAAGTCTTATCGCTCGCAAGCAGATAAGCTGAGTAAGGAAGCCGCTCAATTGAGACGCCAGGCTGAGGAGCTTGTTCCTACAAAGAAGAAGAGTAAGACAGCAGTCAGTGAGTAAAAAGCTTCCTCAAAATGTTATTGATTTATGGCCTGAAGTTTTTAAAGACATTGAATTAGAAGTTATACCTGTTGAATATTTGCATGCTATACAAGTAAATTTTACTAATAATAGTAGCTGGATAATTGAACTCGAGGGTAACAATAATTCTGTAGATTCTGTAAATGAAACTCTGTACGAGCTAATGGACGAATATGCCGATGAAATCTATAATATAGACTTCCAACTCGACACACATAAAGTAAAACACGATATCCAACAGCGCACAAAGTACTTCTTAAAGAAGAAAAAATAACTTTTGAAATTTATCTGTGTTTTGACATAAATACTATTAGTAGATATTTTTAGGAGTAGCTAGAATGGCTTTAAGGTTAAGACGAGGTACTGACGCTGAACGGCTTGTAATAACACCTCTAGAAGGTGAATTAATTTATACAACTGACACTAAGTTGTTATACGTCGGTGATGGTACTACTGCCGGTGGTAAACTTGTTACAGGATCTGGTGGTGGCGGTGGTATTAGTTCATTAGCTGATGATCCTTCACCTGAATTATCTAACAATTTAAATGCTAATAACAACGACATTACTGGGTTAGACATTGCATCAGGTACTACTGCTAATTTTAGTATTATTACTGACGGCACTACTGTAATTACTGGTGGTGAGGTTAGTGCGGAAATAATTTCAGCAGAAGAGTTTAATGGTAGATTCCAAGGGGATCTTATTAACGATTCAAGCACTGTAGTGTTTAATAGTGCAACTTCTACTATTTCTAACGTATCATTAAATACAGTAGCACTAAGTAGCAGTTTAGCGGCAAGCGGCGAAGATATAATTAACGCAGGAACTGTTTCGGGTGCTGTTGCTGATTTTACAGATTTAGAAGTTGAAACTGGTACATTTACAAATGTAGTAGCGACTGATACAACTGTTACAGGTATATTGAATGCAGAACTTGTAATAGCAGAAGAGTTTAATGGTAGATTCCAAGGGGATCTTATTAACGATTCAAGCACTGTAGTGTTTAATAGTGCAACTAATAATTTAAATGTTAATAACATAGAATCAAATATTGTAAATGCAGAACTTGTAGTAGCAGAAGAATTTAACGGTAGATTCCAAGGGGATCTTATTACCGATTCAAGCACTGTAGTGTTTGACAGTGCGAATAATAATTTAAATGTTAATAACATCGATGGAAATATACTTACTGTTAATACAATCGAAACTGGAATTTTTGAAGCTACAACTAGTGTTACAACTCCGCTACTTTTAGATACCAGCAGACAAATACGTGTAGGTAACGCACAATTTCCGCACTCTCTTGTCATTTCAAATGACAGTGGCGGAGCTGATGATTATATTAAAATCTTTACAAATACAGATACATCTAACAGGTCTTGGGGGATAAAATTTAATGTATCTAGAGGTTCTGTAGATACACCAACTGCAATAGCTCAATATGACCAGTTCAGTGGATTAAGCTGGCAAGGGCATGACGGAACAACTTACAGACCAGGGGCAGCAATATTTTCATACTCCGTCGGAGCAGCAACTACTAACAGTTCAGGAGCTGTTACTATACCAACTGCTTTGACACTTTCCGTTAACGATGCTTCTGGTGACGAAAAAACTGTAACCCTTGTAGATGGCAATTTATTTCTCGAAGGCGCCATTACAGCTTCGTCGTATACAGGAGATATAACTGGTAGTGTGTTTGCAGATGATTCTACAATCTTAATAGATGCAGTAAATGGTGAAATTCCAGGGTATGTAAAAGTTGCAGATTTAAAAACAGCTCTACAAGATGGTGCTGGAGATTACGCAGCATTTAAATCTTGGGTACTTGCTAACCTATAATAATTAATTTACTAGCGTAAATATTTGCATCGCTTGTTTCGGTAGCAAATATATCACCTTGTCCTATAAATCCAGCTTGATGATATGTTTTAAGTGCACTTTTTCTAGGTATGCTCCATATCATGTTACAGCGTTCCACTAATGCTTGACTACTAGCAACATTCAGTAGAAACTGTCCCATTTTTTTGCCTCTGAACTCTTCTTCGATCCATAATCCTCTACTTCGATACTGATTATCAGAAGTTTTGTGTCCGCTGTTGACACCGATGATGACGTTGTCTACAAGCAGTGCCCAGTACGTTGCAGGATATTTGTATATTTCCATATTATATTCTACATCGCTATCAAAGGGCCAAGTCATAGAGCTGTGAGTTTTTACTTTACTATTACGACCGCTCCATAGATTTTGTTCCCATATAGGCTTTATTGTGTTAAAAGTAATCGTTTTTAGTGCGTACTGCATTTTCTTCCTATAATCATATATCGAGTATACAATGGCAGTTCTAATTCATCTATAAAAGATACGTCTAGTTTAGATTGTGTGATAAATTCTTCTGTACTGCTAGCACAACGTATATGTTCGTCTAGTTCACTATAGTTATTGCTTTGCAAAACAATTAACGCATTATCCGGTACATTACTGAGCCATTGTTCATATTGTTCTTGTGTAATATGTTCGCAACTGGTGTTTAACACTATGTCAGCATTGTATTCGAACTTACACATATCTGCTGTTAACGCCATAAATTTGCCTTCCATTTCTTGATTTTTGCAGATAGTACGAGCAGTTTCTTTGCAAGTTTCGTCTATGTCAATACTAGTAATATGTTTAATAGCAATGACACTGTTAAAAAGTAAACTTGATAGCACTCCGTTCCAACCACCATGTACGACTATTTTACTAGGATATTGACTTGTGTAGCGAGCAAGATTCTCTATCAGCCATACTTTACTGCGAAGTTGTCCTTTCCAAAAACTTTCAAGTGTGCGATATTGATCATCACTGTTGCGAATAGCATCCATCCAGAACATTACGTCTTCAAGTTCTACTTTCATTTTGTTTCCCACAAAAAGGACAGTACAATCTGTCTGGCTTCCATTTTTCTTCCATTGTTGCTATGCTCCAATAGCATTTACAAAATTTGCAAACAAAGTGCCAGATAATTTCTTTATCTACTTTCATATCTATCCTTTAGCCAATCAAAATCGTTAATTAGGGCAAGTGCCTGTGTATCTTTAGTATGTTCTAATGCATACACGTTACCTTGTTCTGCACCATTCTTAGCATCGTGTCTAAAATCTGCGTTAGGGACAGGGTGCAACCAGGCTTCTAATCTTTCTTGGCTCTCTGTATCATCGTTTAGAGTGAGTTTCACACATTCACGGAATGCTGAACGCCAAGTACTAAACGCATCTGTATTGAATTTGGTAATGTTACTTACTTTAGGTACTGCTTTGAATTTAGAGCTAATACTCGTTGTCATGTCAGTAGAAGTTACGTCAACCTCAAGTGTTAATTGTTTTGGTAACAATTTTACACCACCGTAACCGTACTCTAATCCGGTAATTGGATTTTGACTTCGCCATACGTGTACCATGTCATGTTCCCAACGAGGAACTTGAAAATCAAAATCAAAGTCGTCTGTTATTTCTGCGTCACCGTCTACTACCCAGAACATACCGGTGTCACAGAGCTTCGCAGCAGCTATATGCGCTTGGTGTATGCCTTTTACGCCGTGTACCCACTTGGCATTAGGAAAACGCTTACAGAGCTTTATATAGCGTCTATCGGCGTCTATTTCGTTATAACTAATAAACACAATATCAAACGGCTTAGGCTTGCTAGCTGAAATTGGGACTTCTTTCTTGTTCACTATAAATCCGTAGTCCCATTCTCGCTGTGATATTTTGGCATGCTTACTGCACAGTATCACACCGTCCTGAAACTCACCATTTTTGTATACGTGATTGATTTCTCTATCAAACTTGTGTTCTACATCATGTAGATGCTTGTAAGGGTAATATGTTTTGAATATCTCTTTGTCTGTGACAGATACGTCTTTTGGCGTAGCCCAGAACATATCCAATTGTGATTTTTCAAGAGCTTTGAGATAATCTTGGTAATTGCTAATAGCGAACTTTTGGTACAATTTACGTGTACTTGCTACTTCGTCGTGTTCTTTAGCATTAACTAGGAATCTGTATTCTAGTTCTCGTTTGCCTATAGAAACATGCTTGCTGCATAGCCACACACCATTACGCAACTGTTCGTCACCGTCTTGGTGTATCCAAGTATGGTTAATTTTTCTGTCAAACTCATTAGTAGCATCATGCATGTGCTTGTAAGAATAATACAAATTCCAGTTGAAATTTTTCTTGGGTTTCACATCTTTAAACACAATCCAAAACATTTCTGTTGTAGCTGACGCAAGTGCATGTTCGTAATCTTCATAGGTGCTAATTTCAAACTTGTCATAGTACTTGCGAACACTGGCAACTTCATTATGTTCTTTGGCATTTACCACATAACGATAATCTACTTCTTTTTTACCTAGTCCTACTGCTTTTGAGCACAGCCATACACCGCCGCAAGTGTGTTCTCCGTTATCATCGTGCACAAAGGTATGATTAATGTTTAGTTCAAATTCGTTTTCTGTATCGTGCATGTGCTTACGGGGAAAGTACAGTTTCCAGTTAAATTTATCTAGTTCTTGCACATCGTTAAAAATAACCCAAAACATGTCAGTAGTGCTACTAGCTCTAGCACGTTGGTAATCTTCAAAGTTTTCGATATAAAATCGTTCGTAGTATTTGCGTTTACTTGCTACTTGATTATGTTCTTTAGCATTTACTACATAACGATATTCAACTTCTTTCCTACCTAGTCCTACTGCTTTAGAACAAAGCCATACTCCACCTCTGGTTGTTTCACCTTCGTCGTCATGCAGAAACGTGTGATTAATATTTCTATCAAACATATTTGTTTTATCATGCATGTGATTATACGGAAAATATAAATTCCAATCAAACTTGTCTAGTTCTTGAACATCGTTAAAAATAACCCAGAACATATCAGTAGTAGTGATTTCTCTAGCACGTTCGTAATCTTCATAGGTACTGATATAAAACTTATCGTAATATTTGCGCCTACTAGCAACTTCTTCATGCTCTTTGGCGTTTAATACAAACCTATATTCTAATTCTTTTTTTCCTAGGGGTAAGTGTTTACTGCAAAGCCACACTCCGTTTCTTAGATATTCGCCGCCATCGTTATGCAGGAATGTGTGATTAATTTTCCTATCGTACTCGTTGTCATGTGTAAAATATGTGTCTAACCCGTGCACAACCTCAATATTTGACGGGTATATCCAGAACAGTTCTGTACTAGCATTTGTAAGTGCTTGTTTATATTCATCGTAAGTATTAACAGTAAATCTATCGTATTCTACAGGCTTACTAGCAACAATATCCCATTCCTTTCTGTTAACAGGAAAACGGTGTTCTACTTCTTTTTTACTTAACGGAACATGCTTACTACACAAGAATACTCCGTTACGATAATTTTCGCCGTTTACCTGATGTATGAAAGCGTGGTTTTGTTTTCTATCGTATTCGTTATCGTGTGTAAAATATATGTCGAAGTTAAAATCACTAGTGTCTATATTTGCACTTGACATCCAGAACATTTCAGTGCGAGCATTTTCAAGTGCTTGCTGATAGTCATCATAAGTTTCAATTTCAAATACATCGTACTTAGTGGGTTTACTGGCAACTATATTCCATTCTTTACTATTTACAGGAAATCTGTAGTTTACTTCTTTTGCACTTAAAGGTACGTGTTTGCTACAAAGGAACAACCCGTTACGATAATTTTCGTTTTTTACTTGATGTATGAAAGCGTGGTTTTGTTTTCTATCATATTCATTATCGTGTGTAAAGTATATGTCAAAGTTAAAATCACTAGTGTCTATATTTGCACTTGACATCCAAAACATTTCAGTGTGTGTATTTTCTAGTGCTTGCTGATAGTCATCATAAGTTTCAATTTCAAATACATCATACTTAGTGGGTTTACTGGCAACTATATTCCATTCTTTACTATTTACAGGAAAACGGTGTTCTACTTCTCTTTTTGTTAAAGGTATCTGTTTGCTACAAAGGAACAACCCGTTACGATAATTTTCGTTTTTTACTTGATGTATGAATACATGGTTTTGTCTTCGGTCGTATTCGTTATCGTGTGTAAAATATATGTCGAAGTTAAAATCACTAGTGTCTATATTTGCACTTGACATCCAAAACATTTCAGTGTGTGTATTTTCAAGTGCATGTTGGTACTGTTCCCAACTATCTATTTCAAATATATCATACTTTGCTGGAGTGCTAGCAACAATGTTCCACTCTTTACGATTTACAGGAAATCTGTAGTTTACTTCTTTTGCACTTAAAGGTATATGTTTGCTGCAAAGAAAAACACCATTATAATAATCCTCGCCGTTTACCTGATGTATGAAAGCGTGGTTTTGTTTTCTATCATATTCATTATCGTGTGTAAAATATATATCGAAATCAAATTCTGATGTGTCAAGGTTAGCACTAGTCATCCAAAACATTTCTGTTGTAGTTTGCTCTAGTGCAGTACAGTAATCTTCATGTGTGTCAATTTCAAATACATCATACGTTTTAGGTTTGCTAGCAACTACATCCCATTCTTTTTTGTTTACAGGGAAACGATATTCTACTTCACGCTTAGTAAAGGGTACGTTTTTTGAACATAGAAATACACCATTGTAAAATTTTTCTTTGCCGACTTGGTGTACAAATGCATGATTTTGATTTCTGTCGTAGCTGTTGCGATGACTGAAGTATATGCCGAAGTTGAAATCTGAAGTATCTATGTTTGCACTTGTCATCCAAAACATTTCAGTTGTGGTATTTTGTAATGCGTGTTGATACTGTTCCCAGTTATCTATTTCAAATATATCGTATCTGTCGGGCTGGCTGGCTACTACCTCAACTTCTTTTTTATTTACATAATATCTGTATTCTATTTCACGTTCGGCGGGCTCGTGTTTTTTAGGATGCAATGCTACGCCGTCATAATCGTCCTTATTAAGAAACACATGGATATATTCGTTGTCGTATTCTGTGGCTTCATAACTAAAGTCCCAGTTGTCTAACACTAATACATCGTCGTACACAGTCCAAAACATTTTGGTAAGAGATTTCTTGCGGGCTTGTGCAAATGTCTCAGCCTGTTTGGCTGTAGGGAATCTCTCTTTAAGCTGTCTAAAATTTGGGTGTGCTTTATTCCCAATAAAGATTATATCATACATACACTATTTTATCTGTTTTGTACTGATAACGTTCTCATAGTCGACTTTGCAGGCATTGTAAAAATCTGCTAGTTCGGGAAAAGTTTCTACAAAGTTTGTACTCCTACGCTCGTCGTGTTGTTTAAAAAACATATAAAAGTTACGTTTTTCTGTTGTACTGTTACGTAAACTACCTTCTTGCATGATATTTAGATTTCTACGCAATTTTTCTACTTCAAAATCATAAAAGCCTGCAAAGTCACCTTGCTCTGGATTTTGCTCCATAAATTCGATAGCTTGTTCAAGATATACACAGTAACTTTCTGGCAGTAGTTCCGTGCTTTGCCACTGCGGATATCTTAGAACAGGTAAATCAAACCATATACGCTGACGGGGATGTATTTCGTAGTCAGGGTGTGTATTGTACGGATCGTGTATAGGAATATACTTTATTCCTTGTGCATCTCTTCTGTAGTTTTGTCTTAATTTTAATATATATTCTAAATAACTCTTTATACCCGGTACACTGAGTAGATTGAAAGTATTAATAAAAGTTACAGTAGTATTAGCAGTTTCATTTAGGAAATGCTTTATATTATTATCCATATAAGCAAAGTCTAGCCCTGTACGTATGTATTCTGCTTGCTTACCTACGCTGTCGACACTTACAAACAATGCAAAGTTTTTTAGCGCCATATTTACATACCAGTTATTGCCACTTCCTGGATTCCAACGTTCTTTATCTTCCCATATTTGTATTTCTTCTAACTTTTTCATTTTCTCAATGAACTTATCCATAAGCTCCGGTTTAGGTGGACACATATTCGAAGTTACACTTACTTCTAACCAGTTGTTAGGATGTTTATATATGTAGTCTAGTACCTTATACATATTACTATCCATTAAGGGCTCGCCGCCAGTCATACGAAACACTTCTAGCTTCTTGTACAGTTCCGGCCACCATTCCCAGAATGCTCGTATATAAGGATTTTCTGCTTGTGCTACTTTAAGTGGCATTGTTCCTTGTTCTTTAAGTGCATCTATGTCATTATGTTTTGTAACTGCGCCAGTTTTATCTAGTACATCTATTGCACCTAACTGCTTTACTTCGTCCTCCCAAGTTGTGCTTAGATGCGGAGAACAATAACTGCATTTAAAATTACAAGCTTGATTAAAATTAACTTCTACATATCTTGGCGTAATGTTGCCTGTGTCAATTGCATCTGCAATATCTGCTCGTGCATTCTGTGCCCAGTATTCCCCCGAACGATATATCCTGTCACTTCTGCTGTCTACATCCTCTATCTTCCAACAATATGCACAGCCTTCGGGCCGTTCGCCATTGAGCATTTGTTTACGCTCAGATTTCTTTTGCTTTGTATTATGCAGTGCGCTGGGATTTTCTGTTAGTTCTTCTACATCTATAGAGTGCATAGGAGGATGGTAACAACTGTGTGTCGTTCCGCTGGTCAGGTTTATAGATGTCTGGACCCACTTTGCATAACACATAGTAGGACTAATAAATTTAAGCTGTTTTTCGGCTATGTCAGCTGCTTTATTATAATCACTCATTTTAATTCCGTTGTTATATAATTATACAATCTCTGTGCTAAATCATCGTGGGCTTTTGAACTAGGGTGCATACAGGATGTAAACCAATAATTAGGACTTCCTGTTCCGGCATAAGTATGAAAATCAATAGTTGGATCCTCATATTCGCATTGTACAAGGTGTGCCCAATTTGTGTACCCGTCAGGTTCCCACATATTTCTCCAGGGCCATTGTTTGTCTATTAGTTCTTGTTGAATTTTTCTGTCCTTATCTGAAAAATTATCTACTGTATTTGAAATTAATGAAGTTTTCTTATAATGTCGTCTAACCTGAGTTAGTATAGCTTCTTCAAACCTTTCTTTACGGTAACTATTAAAGGCAGGAAAAATTATCATTTTAGAATTAAAATTACTAGCCCAATTCCGTAAATGAGAAACATCGTTGATAGCTTCTAAAAAAGCAAATTTCTCAGAATATAAAGATTCGCAATATCCATCCCAAAGTTTTCCTCTTGAATACTTATGTGCTTTGTGGTGCGGCCACATTGTAATAAATCTAGCATGATCTTGAAATTGATCGTTAACAAAACCTATTCTTGCAGGGTCTGTTGGTATATATACAACTATTAATTCTTTAATAAGATGCCAGTTAATGTTAGGTAGAAAATTTACTTGACTTATGCTTGCCTTATTGCCGTTGCCTGATAGGCCAAAATTTATAGGGGTGTATTCTTTCGAAAAATACTTTTTGCATAAAACATTGACAAACGCATTTTCTCTTTCTAGCTGTCTTAAATGAAGACTTCCGTCTGAGTGTACTGTAACGAGAGGATATTTTTTTAAAAAATCATCCTTTTCTGCTTGATTAGTAAACTTTATCTCAGCGTGTACTCCTCGACGACCTATATAGTTATAATTTTGCAATATTTCTACAGACACTGCACCTTCACCTGCTACAAAGCTACACCCGAATGATACTATTGCTTTTCTAGTTTTCTTTAAGCTTCGATTAATTGCTTTAATTTCATGTTGGTACATTTACATTCTCCAATAAATTTTTTACAATTGGATTTACATTAATGCATCGAGTATTGAAATTTTGAGCATTGTGTTTTAATACCTGACGCATATCACAGTACATATTGTAAAGCTCTGATCTAGATTTTTTTTGTAAACTTTTTAAGATACTAATGATAGCGTTTAATCTTTCCCAGGAATCTAACATATCATAACTTTCGTCCCACCATTTACTAAATGTTTGATACCCTAAGTCGTGTAATGCTTTTAAACTACCTTTATTTCCGTAAATAATGAAAGGATGATAACACGCAATAGGTTTAAAAGATTTTTCGCTTATAAAACATTGGTCTTCAGCAAAGCTAGCTTCGCTTATAACACTGACCCAGGAATCTAACATTATTTCGTCATTTAAGTCCGTTATATACTTCCCGCCAATTACAGACTCAAACGTATCTTGTTCGTAAGTAGTAGTGTTCCCAGGAGGAAAAATAGGCAATTTATCTATAAATCTATCATAGTCCTCTTGACATATGGTTTTTCCTTGGTAAAAAGATTTTTTAATTTCAAATTTGTTCATGGAAAGTATTCCGTCTTTGAGCAAATTGGCTCCGTGCAATTCTCTAAACAACCAAGCTCTGTGTGCTCTTGCTCTTTTTTGTAAACAATTATAAACAGAAATATCATTATTTTTTTTGTGCATAATTTGTTTGGCAAAATTAGGAGCAAGAGGATTTTTTCTATTTTTTACTCTATTAGACATTTCTCTATGTATCACGTGTTCAAAATGAGGATACCCCATAACTTTTAATTTTTCGTCTATTAAATTTTGTTTGCACCAAGTTTCATACTTAGAGGATACATCTAAATCTCCAGTTATGTATATAATTTGTTCTGGAGACACACTGTAATGTTTACACATATCGTGGAACCAATCAAACAACCACGGAGCATGATATCCTTCGTGTGTCTGATCTAAAAGTAAAAATCCAGTTTTGTCTCGAAGTCGTTTTATGTACGTGTCTTTAAGATAATACAGTACGCTAAATGTTTTGTCCATTGCGTCATCGTAGCATTTGTTTAAATCTTTATAACCACACCAATTCGGTGGACTATGAGCAACTCCGGTTGGAATTACAATAACATCGTGTTTAGAACTGCTGTTATTTTCAGTTATTTTGAAATCAACATTTTTCCAGTCTAAGTTAAAACTACGTATGCAACTTGTTGCAACAGGACTCGGAGTAAATCTAGCAATACCGGAGTTGTTTAAATCTTTACACTCGGTAAAATTTAAATGTCCTTTTATATCTTCAAAAACAAAGTTTAATTCGTTCACAGTTGTTCCTAACCTATTTGTTTTACATCTATTCTGTTTGTATTTTTATCGTCAATAGTTTTTTTACATAGATTCCAAAAGCTTTCCATCTCTGGAAAAGTTTCTAAGAAGTTTACATTCCGCCTTTTATCGTATTCGGTAAACCAGTGATAAAAATCCATTCTACCTTGTTCTACTTTGTGTTCATCGTATTGTACTGTAGCAAAGTAGTCTCTTACTCTACGAAATCTTTCATATTCTAAATCAGAAAACTTAGTCATGTCGTTTTCGTCTCGATTATCGTCGATAAATTTTAAAATTTTATCGAAGTACGGCAAAAAGTGTTCTTTAGGAAGTATGTGCATGTCATACTGCAATGGCTCTTTTAAGTAAGGCGTATCAAATCTTACTCTATGTCTTACAGGGTCGTAAAATTCTTTTCTCCAGTCGAGGACTTTTTGCAAAAATTCTGTAAAACTAGTTACACTTAAAATATTAAATGTACACATCATTGTAGCATGTGCACCTGTGCCTGTTAGATATTTTTTAAGATTGCTTTCCCAAAGTTCGATATCTAGTCCCGTTCGTATATATTCTGCACGTTTGCCCCAACTGTCCATACTAGAGTATAGTTTGAACTTTTTAATCTTGTTATTGGATACTAGGTCATTGACATTATCAACTAGTTTATCAACAAATCGAGGAGTTATACCAAGATTACTGTTAAGATTTAATTCGATATGATCTCTTGGCTCTTCCCGCAATCTTTCAAATAGCCTCCATGTACTTTTATGCATTAGGGGCTCGCCGCCGGTAATACGTAGAATGTTGAGCGTTTTTGAAAGTTCAGGCCACCATTCCCACCATGCTTTGATATAAGGGTTGTCATCTTCTGCCATTGGTTTAAACCAATCAACATCTAGACTATGATTTTGTACGTTAGGAACAGGACCATGTTTTTTAACTTCTGCGTGGTAAGAACTACTTGCCATCGGATGACAATATCCGCACTTAAAATTACATTCATTACTAAATGCAAGTTCAACATATTCAGGATTAATATTATAATTCCACGGATTGCTAGTAATTTCTTTTAACCGCTCCGGGGTATAGATACTAGCATTACGTATCATTCGATCTGAAATATGATCTTCACTTAAACTTTCTACATTCCAACAATACTGGCATCCTTTAGGTTTTTCGCCGACTAGCATTTTAAAACGTTCTTGTTTCTTCTCAAGAGTATTATGTAATGCACTAGGATTTACTGCAATTTCTTCCTTCGGAATATGATGTGGAGAAGGATGATAACAACTGTGTGTATCGCCTGTGTGCAAATATATTGTAGTATGATGCCATTTAGCTAAACAAAATGTAGGACTTACTTCTTCTACAATAGGTTTAGTATTTTCTATCCTCTGTGTTTCTGATGCCATTTATTTTCCTTTAGTTCTTACTACTCTTGGCGAATTGTTGTAAACACGTTTAAAAAATTTACTACTGTTACTATCAAGTGTTCCTATTTCTAATCCACACTGACTACTAAGTTCTTTTGCATATTGATCAAACTTGCTTTCAGCTTGTCCTTTTAGATCTGCATTATAATTTTCTTCCCAGTAATTCTTTAAGTATTCAAAGTCACGAACATTGACATAATCCCAGTCCGTACAGTTTGTTAGATATGCTCCTTCTCTAGCACCCAACATGCTCCACCATCCGTTTTCTACATCATTGCCAACTGAACACCATACTAACAATCTTTCGTAGTTTTGCCACCAAGCTTTCTGTATGTTGTCTGACTTTGCTCCTTCGTTAAGACTCATCTTTACACCTTCGCGAAATCCTGCTCTCCATGCTTGATGTGGTGTTGCACTAATTACACTTTCAGAAAAATTTTCATTAAATTGATAGTATTTTTCATCAAAGCAAAATTCAACTAATCCTTTATCGTCATCAGGTGTTGAATGTTCGTGAGTTTGCATATTATGAACAAAATTGCGTGTCCAAAGTTTAAGGCCGCCGTTGCCGTACATTAGTCCGTTAACATTAATTTTGCCGCACCAGCTAAAAACATATTCGTTGTCTAATCCTAATTCGTCAAGGTCAATTTCTTGATTTAAAAATGCAGGATCAATAATGTTATCGCCGTCTACTGTTACAAAGTATTCTGTATCTGATAAATCAGCGCAGGCTTTGTGCGCTGCGTCTGACCCTTCTACACCATGTACACGCTTTGCCCAAGGCAATTTTGAACATAAATCTGCATAATTTTTTTCACAATTGGGCTCATCGTAGCTTAAAAATATAATGTCTTGGTCTACTATTCTTATTTTATTACTCATTTATAACCTCGTACGAATAGGAATCGAATCTCTTTATAGTATACACTGAAATAGGCAATCCGTCAAACTCGTATTGTTCTTTAAAATCTTTGATTACATAAAACTCATTCACAAGCTGACTAAAGGGAAACGTTAGAGACCGATAAAGAACATTTGGATTATTTTCTTCTGTTATGCTAAATGATAGTTGCGATTTTAAACTTACATTGTTTGCTGCTAAACTTTGCCTTAACGATTCTGAAATTAAAAATTTCCAACAAGTATTTTTTACATCCTGTATTATTTGAATATCTGCATCTTGATAGCTTTGACACTTGTATATTAAATCGCTAACAGTGTAAACATCTTGTTCGATACTGTTTCGACGTAACTCGTATAATTTAAGTTTAGGATTAAAATCTACAATGCATGTGTCAAAATGTTCTTCACCGTTTACTAAGGGAGCAACATCTTCGTAACTTACCTCTGTATAGGAATACTCGTCTGTGTCTAAATTTTCGTTAGTAATAGCATGTATTCGCCCAGTGTCTAAATCAAAGTAAACTTTGAACGGGTCTAAAGCAGGCTGTTCTATGTGTATAAACTCAGGAATTTGTTCTTGCATTATTTTTCTCTAAGTAATTCTTATATCTATCAAGTATATTTTTTGTAGCGAAGTCTTTTTCAGTATAATGAAATATACCTCGTTGTATGTGATTGCCGATAGTTAATTTTAGATCTTGTGTTAAGTATACACCAACTCGTTCTTGCCATTTTGTAGACGGGTAATGCCAATCTTGTATGTAGGGTTTCATGTGTGTAAAACTTGGATACTTAACTATAGTGTTTGTAACTTCAGTTTCGCAATTCAGTATTTTTGCAGCAATAGCCGTTGTAATGTCCATGGACGGATGCTTGGGATAATGTTCTTTAACAAACTGTCCGTAAAATAATTCCCAGTTGTTTGTAACCAGTTCTATCCATTTATAAAATTCGTGTGCTCGATCACACTTTTTAAAATAATGCAACCCTACGTATAAATTAGGAAGATCGTTCGCAATAAACGCTTTTCTATAGTATGTGTTAGTGACCTTTTTTCCACGATATGTAGTTACAGTTGCCGGAAAATAGATTTCGTAGTTTTCAAAAAACTTCCACCAATTAGAAATATCTTGCAGAACTAACATGTCTGTATCTAATACAATAGTTTCTTCATACGGACTAGCATGATATATCTTCCAGCGTTCACTTACTGCATGATTTAAATATATTCCTTTGTGTTCTTCCCATGGTATTTCAATTATTTTATCAAATAACTCTACATATTCTGTAGGTACTTGGTCGTTAGTGATTAATGAAACTTTAGCATCTATATTAGTAGCATGAATACTCATTGCACACAAACATGCTTGAGTAACATAATCATACTCTGAATTTTGTGCTAACATGACGAAGCCTTTACTCATTGTCTAGTTCCCTGTCGATACATCTGTTTAAACTAAACTTGTTCATAACGTGTATGTTATGATTTTTAAATCTAACAGGGGTGTATTCACCGAGATAATCTTCTTTTTCTACTAAAAATAAAAAACTTTCATTTTTCATATCTACTAACACATCTTTATCAGTTGTATAAAAATGTTTTCCTGGCATTGTGTGAGCAAAATCTCCTTGCTCGTATCCGTTCATTATGTGTATAGCAATACTAAATGCGTGATCGTTTCTGTATGTGCTACGATTTATTTGGAATGTGCTGTTGTAGTGTCCCCAGTTTTCTTGTATATGTTGTAATAAATTAAAAAATATTTCTACTGAACGAGTTTTCTTAAAATATACACAGGTTGCCCAATAAAAGTCGACACTTGTATCAGATATATACTCAAACTCTGAATAGTCTCTAAAGTTTGCTAAATCGTATGCATCTTTGTAAATTAAAAAATCGTGTTCTTGATTGAAACACTCTAAAAAAACATTATTAGAAATAATAAAATCACTATCTAATAGCAATGTTTCAGTATACGGTGTAAGCTCGTGTGCCCGTGTGCGAGTATCGTTTTTAAATTCTAATTGCTTATTTGTAAGTGTTCCGTCCTGATATCGTTTAAGCGTATAGTTACTAGTATATTCGGGCTCAATTACATAATCAAATATATCTTCCCAATCATCAAACGCAGAACGTAGATAATCTCCACTATCTGTAATAATGCTTGTAGGTAAATCAAGATATTTTCGTACTCTCTTAGCAAGATAATACGCTTGTTTTACATAATCTACTTGACTGTTGTTTCTAGCAAAAACTAGAACGCCTTTACTCATGCTCTACTAAACCCTCAACCGATCGGTTTTTCTTAATATTATCATATTCTGTCAAGTATTTGTTTGATGCATCAGAATATGTGTTTACAATATCTAACAAGAAATCTTCTAAAGATTCAATTTGAATAGGTTGCCGATTGTCGTCGATCAGCACTGTTTCTGTTTGTCCTAAGTTATTAAGACTTTGACAAAAACTAATTAGTTCTTGTGTTACCGAAAACTGGCCGCCTTTGTAGTAGTAAACTAAGTCTTGTTTGTATTGTTCGTGAAGAATTCTCTTTTGGTTATTGAGGGTAACCATATAATTCGAAAATTCAAGTGCTTTAGATAGACGCTCGTCCATAGGAACTCCTAAGAATATATATGTATATTATATATTCAAAAAAGAGTGTTTGTCAAGGAAAGTATGGCTTAATATGTAGTTGTATTAGAAAATGCAGGTGCTGCAACACTAACATTAGAACCCGAAGCTCGGAGATAGCTAACAGTGCTAGCTAGTGTACCAGTAACATTTTCATCAACACCAGGACCTAGCCCTGTTTGATCGCCGGCATCATCGTCTTGGAAAAGAATTTTAAAATCTACTGTAGTCGATGACGAAGAACGAGCTTGCACAATATAGTCGTTTTCTGCATAAACTCCGCTGCCAGATTTTGTAAAAATAGTTTGATAAGACGCAGATAAGTCGTAGAATCCAATAGATGAACCTGACCCAGTGCCTGTTGATGTAGTTTGGGTATAGTTCATTTTAATAGTTCCCATGTTAGATAGCATTGTGGCCCAATCTGAACCTTTTGCGCCAGACCCGCCAGTCAAAGAAGCAGATGTTCTTAATTCGCCTCCACTATTAAAAAAGTGTCGAATTGTGTTAGAATTTGAAAATGACATTCTAACTTCGTGCGTTCTTGTTCCGTTCCAGGAAGAACTGCTAGAATTACTAATTCCTGTTGCAGCAGTTGATTGGCTGCCTGCTATTAAGAATTTGCCAGATTCAATTTCAGACATTAAACTTTCAAAGTCTGCAAGGCCTTTAAGAGTGCCATTTGGATTTGTGCTAGTATTTTCTGCAATCAGGTCGCCAACAGCAACAGTACTCACTGTAGTAGGCGAAGATCCAAGTTGATGTGTTCTGGCTTTTACCATATCATTTACTATATCATTGATATGCACTGCTGTAACTGTGTCTCCCACACTTACCTGACCGCTTGCTACACTTTGTCCGTACCCGTCTGTTCCTGAACCATTACCAAAAATAGTTGCGATTCTAGTTTGTAAATTGTTATACCTAGTAGCTGTAATTGGATCGCCGACGGCCATAGTCTATCCTTTAATCTGCGCAGTTTATATATTTATACTTTGAGTACACACTCAATTAGTTTTTCTTCTGAGTTATCGCTTGACTCTAAAGCAATACCTACTAATCCGTTTGAAGCTATAGTAGTAGCAACTCCATCTTCCCATGCATACACAGGCTGTCCTTTAGAAACGGGACCTTTTACTCTAACTGGTACACGACCTTTAAGACCAACTGCTTGTCCTTTAGCTTCGGAATTCATTAAGTATGCAGGTTTTTCTGATATTACTCCGATAGCAAAATTACTCAATTTTGCTGCTCTAATTTCTGCGTCGCCGCCTACAGTAACAACAGTTCCAACTGGATACTCTTTATCTGAAGCATAAACTTCAGCAAGATCAGCAAACTTAGCACTTGATGCAACACCGTTGAATAAATTTGCAGTAATGTCACCGTTTGTATCTCGCAATGCCACAGTGTTATTTGTAGCACCGAGACTTGGAAAATAATCTGTGCTAGCTAGTCTTAACGATTCTGCTTGTGTTGCAACTCCGTTAAAGGTAGTAGCATAAACGTTTGCCCATTTTAATATAGGGGAGCCTATATTAAAAGTATCATCTTGTGCGGGCAAAAATCCATTTTTATCAATTGTGCAAATAGTGATTAAGCTACCAGTGTCATCGGTTACTTTGAATTGTATTTTACTATTGTTACCAAAATCACTTTGTATTGTAGCAATACCGCTATCAATAAGTAATTCTAATTCGTCATTTTCTCCGACAGACAACCCTAACTTAAAATTAGCAGCAGTAGAAAACTCGTTAGTTGGACCTACTAATGTGTAGTCAGCACCGTTATATGCGTATAGCTGTTGGTCATCGGAGTCCCACCAAAAGTCCCCAGTTACTAGTCCTACCGGAGCTGCTGTTGATACTTCTGCTCCGCCAGTAGTCTTAAATTTCGTGCCGTCATAAAATTTTAATTTGCTGTTAGTAGTATCAAACCAAAGTTGTCCTGCAATAGGACGAGGAGGTTGATTTGCTCCTGCAAAATTTTCTAACAAGAATACAAAATTTTCGTTTTGTATTTCTCCGTATCCTGCGTAATTTTTACCTATAAGTTTAAGATCAGTTGTTTGATCTAATGTCCCGTCTTCTAAAGTAGTTAACAGACTGGTGTCGAATTTGTTAATCTGATAAGCCATTATTTATAATCCCTGTGTGCACTTTTAGTATTTATCCTTATTGTTCATTAAACTATAACCACAGAAGGTGTTCCGTTAGATATATGTGTCCATTCTGGTGATCCAAAAGGTGAACTTATTTCATATGTTTTTAATGTTCTTGTAATTGTCGTAGTAACTGTTCCGCCGGCCGGATTTGCAGCAGCAATACTCCTCATAATTGTTTCTGCACCTGTGCCAGCAGTGTTCATTACATTTACTTCTTCGTAGTCTAGTGTACCTGTATTTGTATTATTTTTAGAAACAGTAATATTAACATCAGAAACTACAAACGAATATTCAACAGCGTATACTTTTGCTATTGTTCCATTAGGTCTTCCTGCAGTAGGATACAGGTCGTTTAACAAAATATGTATAGCATCAGTCGGTGTGTCATCTACAGTTAGTCCAGTTATGTCTAGTGTAATAGCAACGTCAATGCCTAACACCGCTGCATCAGTGTATGCTTTTGTAGAAACATCTTGTGCTAATGTTGGATCAGCAACACCTTTAATTTGCTTACTACCTGTAATTTGAATGTTGCCGTCGCTTACAATTTCTAAGCCAGCGCCGGTAGTTGTAATAACATTGTCGTTTATTGCAGTAAAATTTGTCACACCAACATTTAAACTTGTTAGTGTACCTACCGATGTTAAAGAACTATTTTCAATTTGGGATCCTAACGTGGTGGAACTTAACACTGATACGTTATTAATTTTATAAAAATTTCCTGTAGTTAAATCAAAACTTTGATTAGATGTCCAGTTACTTGTTGAGTTAGACCAACTAAGTGTTTTATCTGTTGTTCCTTTTAGTGTGATACCACCGTTGTCAGCTGTAGCGTCTGTAGGTGAATCTACTGATCCTAGTTCTATATTTTTATCACCTACTTCAACTGTAGTCGAGTTAACTGTAGTTGTAGTGCCGTTAACTGTTAAATTACCGGTAATTCTTGCATCGCCAGTTACATCTAAGTTAAATTGGGGAGCTGCATTAAAAATACCTACTCTAGCATTTGCCGTGTCTACTGTAATTGCATCTACTATTTCTTCGCCAGCCGAACTACTTCTTACTCTTATTCTATAGTTGTGATCTAAAAGCTGATTTTCTGTTATAAAGTTTGTTCCAGAAATTTTAGATACGTTGTTACTACTGGCTCCAATAGTTAATCCGTTTATATTGGAAATTGTAAGTGCGCCCGTAGTTACATCGTCGGCTATTGCTGATATAAAACTATCTGTTGAAAGAATTTCTCCTCCAGGAGTTACTAAATTCTCTGCACTTTGTGCAATTCCTACAAATTTAAAAGTAAGGTTATCAATAACATTTATACCTTTTTGAACATCGCCACTAATACCTGTAATTTCCTCTCCAGGTAGCGGAGTAAATGTTAAATTACTTATTACCGCTGTTAATGAACCAGCAACCCAAAGATTTACAATAGATCTTAATCTGTTTTGTGTATCTCTAATAGAAGCAACTTCAAATCCTGATTTTCCTTGTTGTGCTGTATACACCGGGCCGACTAAGACTAGATCTTCTCCGTCATAAAAGTGAAATTGGTTAGTTGAATTGTTAATCCATAAATCGCCAGCAACCATTTGCGGTGTTTCGCCTTGAACAAAAGGAGATCCTGCTTCTACCCATTTATCACCATTATATACTTTTAATTTTTGTGTAGTAGTATCGTACCATACTTGGCCTGCAATTGCTGATTCAGGTGCATCTACATTTGCAAAGTTTTCTAAAAGTTTTATAAAATTTTCATTTAAAAGTTCACCAAATCCTGTATAGTTCCTACCAATAAGAGTAAGATTCGTAGTATCCTCGTCTATAGTGCCATCTAGTAAATCTACTAGTAGGTCTCCGTTGGTTTTATTAACTTTATAACTCATGCTTACAGGTCTCCGGTGTATATAATATAATTAATAGATAAGAATGGATTTAAAACATCTATTGCTTGTCCAGTAGTGCCAACCATGCCGGAAGTAGTAGCTAGTCCTTGACCATTTCCTGAATCTGCAGGAGCATCTACACCAACAGCTGCAGGATCTGATGCGGCGTCTATAGGTGTGTCATTTATAGAATAAAACTGATCTCCGCTTTCTGCTGCCAACGAGTGTGCGTGATCTGGTAAGTTGTTTGCTTCGATAGTTATATTTTCGCTGCCGCCAGTGTTTCCTAATTCGCTAGCTTGCAAACCTGTAACTCGATCAGCTGCTGATCCTCCCATATTGTCTAATCCTAGTGGAAATCTTCCTCTTAGATCTGGTAACGCAAATTTGGCTACTCCTAAATCAGACAAGAGACCTGCATCTTTAAATGTAAATTCAATTATACCAAATAATGTAGGATATGTAAGTTGATCTACTTCTGCACCATTACATAGTAGCCACCCATTTGGTATTGTTGTTCCAGCAAACGATACTATTGCTCCTGGAGGATTTACTGCAACGCTTGATAAAAATGCAGCCTTAGTAGTCTTGAAAACTCCTGTTGTTCCGGAAATTCTATTAATTAGAATTTCGTCATCGTTTTGTGTAATACCTGTAGGAGTTTTGTTAGCAATAAACCCATTACTAATTGTTGTAGTAAAGGTTTTTGTACTGCCGCCAGCTTGTCCATCGAAACTAAATGCCGGACTTGTTATGTCGCCTGTCATATTAAATGTTGTGGAACTTGCTAATTTATCAGTTGAAGAACTTTTGCCACTTACTGTGCCTGTTAAATTTCCTACAATATTACCATAAAAATTGGATGCATATACACTTTGCCAGCGTAATAATTCTGTTCCTAACTGTCTAGCATTATTCACATCAGGAATAACATTTTCAGTTAGCATTTGGCCTGCAATACTAGCAGTGCCTCCTACATAAAGATTTTTTGCAAAACTAGCTCCGCCTTTAGATGTAATTGATCCGGTTCCAAGAGAAGTTGATTGTGTAAAATCTTCAATTGCTACAGTACCCGTTAATATTGTATTTCCTACAACATCAAACTCAGATTGCGGAGCAGCGTTATTAATTCCCACTCGTTGATTAGGATCAAGTGTAAGTACCGTCGACACTACTTCGTCATTTTTTACTCTAAAATCAATAGATGCGCCGTTGGTTGTATTTTGAATGATACCGGTATTAGTTGCAACTCCAATTTGTAATTGGCTTCCTACCCCTACTGTTAATCCGCCGTCATTTTTTATCTTTAATGGAAAATTAGCAATATTACTTTGATCAGATCTTAAGAAGTTAGCAGATGGAACTACCGTAGCTCCAACAATAAGATTTTCTGCTTTTTCAACTGGACCAAAAAGTTTTGGTGCGCCATCCGCTGCAAAGTTTCTTGTGCTTAAATTTATTCCTGGATAGATTGTAGTAAAGCCTTCGATAGTTGTTTTAGGTGTAAATTCATCAATGGAAACTATTGCAACAGGATAAGTTCGAACTTCAATTATAAGTACTGTGTGTGCAACATCGTCTACTCCTGTAATCTGCGTAGAGGTTGCACCAGTTTTAAGACCATCTGAAAATTCAGGTCCTACTAATACCCAACCTGAACCTGAAAATAAATATAGTTGCTGAGTGCCTGTGTCTACCCACAAGTCGCCCGCCACTGAATTGGCTACATCTGGTTCTTCTAATGCTTTCTTGAGGCCGCCAGCTGAAGCCCAAGATGTTCCATCGTAAACTTGAAGTTGGTTTACGCCCTCTGAATTGTTATACCATAGTTGCCCTTCTACAGGATTTTTTGGTTCTGTCGTGTTTGCAAAATTTTCAAGCAAGTGTAAAAAGTTTTCAGCAATCGCTGTTCCATAAGCAGTAGTTTGTCTACCTGGAATATCTAAACTAGTTTCTTGATTAATTGTATTATCATCTACAATTAAGTTACCTTTGTTAGCACTATCTGTAAATCTAACTTGATAAGCCATTTATTCCTCCGTTATATTCCTGACAAACTCTGTACTCTTACTGTGTAATCAATTTGTATTAATCTGTTAAGCGATTTTTGTACAGGATGGAAAATTACATGTGTTAACAACCTGCCTGTACCATTAGGACTATAACTTTTTAAGCCAAGTTCGTCAAATACATATAAATTATCAGCGTCTTCTGCTGTGTCAAACGCATTTTGTCCGCTGGGTTCTCCGTAATCTAACAAACATGTAACAAGTATGTCAGTATAGTTAGTGCCACTTACGTGGCGTGTTTCAATCTTATTCCTTACAGGATCAATATTATTAACGCTTCTGTCATCTACAACTTTTGTAAAAGTTTGATTATACAAACTAGCGTTAGTGCCTGTACTGTTAGGCGTAAGGTAAGTTATGATGCCTGTTGGGTCAACTGATGTGCCGCCGTTGCCGAAGCTCATTTCATAGACAAATCCTTGTCCTGTATTTGCAAGACTTTCGGCTAATGCTATACTCATGTTTTCATAATGAATAGCATTTCTTTTGTCTATTAATACTTCTCCGCTTGTAGGATCATGTATTTTTATGTGTCCTTGTACAAGTACACCTTGGTTCTCTTTGATGTTATCAGTCATTTTTTATTCTCTCACAGTGTATTTATTCGGGTAGCTCGGTTGGTGCTGATTGTAAAAACCTTGCAATATCGTTGTTAGCATTACTTAGCGAAGTACCAAGGTCGCTCCATAATTTTCCTTGTTTTCTAATAACTATTATCTTAGTTCCCTCCGACGGTGCATCAGTTAAATCTATAACTGCTTGTCCGTCTTCTAATACCAGGGTAACCTCTTGTTCAACTATTTCGTCGCCTTCAGGTGAATCTAAAGCAATGTCAGGATTAAACATATCTATTGATTGTTTTCTTAGGCGGCGCCCTCCTACAAAAATTTCAAACTCGTTTATAGTTGTTGGGATCCAATCTAAGACATAACGGTTTGTACTTGTATCAGCAGTGAACACAGTACTAATAGTTTCGTCCTTGTAAGGAATAGTTTCTGTTGCTCCCTGATCTTGTACTTTTTCACCTGCTAGATGTACTTCTGCGACGCCAGTGCCAAGTGTGCCTCGTCTAACTTGTCGCAACGTATTTCCTTCCTTAACAAAATACTCTATCCTTTCTCCGTTAATCCAAATTATTCCTGGAATGTTGTCTCGTTTGTTAGGTTCGCCTAAGTTTTCTCCGTTTGCAACTTCTATTCTTAAATCGTATATGTTTAAATTTTGTGCTAGTTCGGTTGCTGCATTACTATTCAATCTCTTATAATGAGTCCTATTGAGCATGTCTTTGAACTGTCTAAATCCGAATTTTTCTACAATTGGACTTGCAGTAAACTCTACAATATCAATTATATCATTAGGGTCCAATTTCTTAGATAATTTCAAATAATCACCATCTGGGGTTACATAATAGTCTACACTAGGCGTAAGTTGAGTTCCGTTTACAATTACCCAAACATACTGTGCATCTATTACTGTACCTCTTAATTTAATAAGACCTGCTGACAAATTATGGTATTCAATATAATCTTGTGTTCCTGGAGTTAGTGTAGTGCGATTTATATTTTCATACGTAAATCTTTGTACATTTTGCAAATCATGATTACTAAATTGATGTACCTTTACAATATCAACATCGTTCGGTGCTGTTGTTAGTGTAATTGTTGCATTCTCTAATACATAATCAGCGCTGCTGTTAACAAAAATTTCTAATGTATCTCCTGGTGTTCCTACACCAATTAATGATACAATACTATTTAGATTATCAAATGTATATTGTGCATTTTGCTCTAATTCCTCTCCATTTAGATAAACTGTAAGATCTTCAGTTAACAACGATAAGAACGGATACTGGAATAACTGTAGCTGGTACTGTCTTGCATCAGTAACTGTAATTTTTCGATTGTATCCAGGATTAAGTACAGTATTATTTAATGTAACTAACACTCTATAATTAGTAGGAGTTTGTTCAAATGGTGTTACGCTTAACTCAAATGATGTTGTGCTGCTATCGCCGTTAAACGTGTCAAGTTTAACTTGACTGTAGGTTACATCTTCGCTGACAAATATTCCGTAATGTATAACTGCATCCTCAACCGGTGCTAGTGTAAATTTAATTCCTACTTTGCTACTAGCTTCTTCAGATTCAAATAATTCAATTTCTTGAGGTTCACCGTCAATCTGTAGCCAATAATTAAGTCCTTCCTGATAGTCGATATTAGTTATGAATTCTTGTGTGCTTCCGTCGCCTACTAACTCATTTATATCTAATATTTTGTCTCCTGCAATTCCCATTGTCATAATATGTATTTCGCTATTAACAGGCGGAATCGTAGTCAGTGTAACTGTATTATTAGTATAATTAATTGCATATTCTGACGAATTTACCGCTTGTCTATTAACTCTTACAAAAACAGCTTCTTGTGTGTTAGGTGTTATTGCTAAATCAAAAGTATCTTTAACACCATCACTCGTCCATGCTTGACTAAAGATTTGAGAACCACCCGACGACACTCTTTGATAAACTCTTAAATCTAAAGAATCTACTAATTGTCCAGGAACTAATTCTTCTGGTCCTTTAGATGTTGTAGGTGTAACAAATCCATCGCCGTCGACAATAATTTCTTCTGTGGCTAATCCTTTAGCAGTTGAGTACGCAAGATTTCCACCACTTAGTTGTGTGTCATAGCTTGCAGGATCAGGTTTGAAGCTTCCGTCAGATGTAATTTTTCTTACAATCAATAAATCGTTGTCGCCGACCGGAATGTTTAATCCTGACTCTGAAATATCTATTTCAGTCTGTCCTGCACCTGTAATACTTTGTACAATTGCATTTGGATTAGACAGTTCTGAAGTTCCATCAAATTCTGCGTCATCAATTCTAACACCGTTAAGGTATATATTGTAAATTATTCCTGATTCTAACGGATTGTTTAATTCTAGTACTTGAGTTGAAATATCTGTTCTAAATATTTCATCTTCAAAAGTTGAATCGTATGTATCCCAGATATCTGCAAACCACGGAGCAGTATCCCATCCGCCTGGTACGTTAAAATCGAAACTTTTAACTTCGACGCCGCCGTAATCGATGCCGTCCATAAGTTGAGCTACATCTTTGCCTGTCATTCCAGTTGTAGGATTGTAAAATAAATTAATCCTATCTTGGGCATTTAGTATTCCTATATTTTTATAGTATCTTACTTCTATTACTGCGCCGTTGCTAGGAGGATCTGTAAAATCAATTGTTCCCAAGTGTCTGTCGTAAGATTTATTTGTATCTAGTATGTTGGAAAATGCATATTCACTTCTTAAAGACTGAACATTGTTTACATAGATATCTACCTTAATATTTTGTAAGTCCATAGGATAGTTTAAAGTAAATTTAGTAGATGCTCCGTTGCCCGTAAACGTTTCTGTAGTACTTAATGAAGTAATGTAAAAGTTGCCAGACACCCGATCAAATTTACTTACAGTGTGTATGCCTCTAACAACACTGTTTCCTAGTATTGCCGAAGCCGATGCTTCTTTGCCAGTATCAGTAACATTACCGTTAATTACAACTCTTGGGGCGCTAAGATATCCGTTGCCTGAATTTGTAACTTTTATCTTTGTAATTCTTCCCTGACTAACAAATGCTTGTGCTGTTGCTCCAGTTCCGCCGCCGCCTTCTAGTAATATAACAGGAGCCTGAGTGTAGCCAGATCCGTTATTGGCAAGTCTTACTCTAGTTACTTCGTATCCTATGTTATCTTTCCAGAACTTAGCAGGATATAAGTTAAGGTCTTCTGATACATTTATTAAAGTATTATTTTGTATAATAGAGTTACTAGTTTCTATAACATCACGGCTCTGATTATAAACAGGCGATAAATCAAAGTCTGTTACTACAGAATTTGTTGGCTCTGTTTTTTCGTATGCACTTTTGTACTCTCTAATTTTAGTTTTGAACGGCTTAACTTCTTGAACATAGTCTTCGTAACTTGACAGACTGTCATTATTGTATGTAACTTTTTGACTTAGTTCGCCTACATTATGAATTGCTTTTACAAAACTAGTTTTAAAGGCCCAATCAACATTATGTTGTTCTGAAAATACATAGCGCAGACTTGCAAAAAATAATTGATTATACTCATTTTGTAAACTTGCAACAAATATATTATCTCTTATAGTTTCCAATACAATGCGGCGTTCTGTAACTGGTTCGTTTCCGTTTACCCATTGCGAACTTAATGTCTCATCGTACAAGCTGCTTAATAGTTGTATCGTGCCATTTTCTCGACCTACTGTTTTATAATTTTCAGTATAATCAGCTGTATCTAAATTGTTTATTTTTTCTAATAATAACCAACCACCAGTACCAACGTTTTTTACTTTTGTTATTTCACCTATTCTGTCATTTACACTAGGTAATTCGTAAGTACTACTTATTTCGTGTTTTATTGGTGAAAAGTCGGTATATCCGGTTGCATACCAATTTACATTATTCCAATAAGCCTTTACATCATAATTTTGTGTACTAGTTCTAGCCCAAGTCTTGGTTGTTTCGTTATATTCGTACAGTGCCCATCTATTGGCAGAATTAACATCGTTGTCAACTAAAACTGTATACTTCCTTACTGTAATAGTTGTATTATCTAAATAATTACTGCCAGAAGATAGTACTTCTACTGAAGTTATTTTTCCTAAAATATCTAATGAAACTCTAAATTCAGCATCTTCACCTGTTCCGTCAATAGTGTACGTAGGCGGAACTCTATACCCGTAACCCGGATTATCTATGTTTACACTAATAATTTTTCCATCTTGTATTACAGGACTTAATTGTGCTTGTTTTAGATTTGCTGTTCCAATTAACATTATTTCATCATATGTTTCAACAGTTTTGTCATATAATTTTGTAAATGTAGTAGGAGCTGCTTCTGCAGAATCTAAACTACTTAAATTGTAATCGTCCACTACAGTGTTTTCTAGTAGAATTAGATTTACACGATCAATTACTTGCTTAAATGCTTCTGTTTTATTAACAAACCAACTTTGTCTAGGTTTATGAAGATTTCCGTATCGTTGTTTAACACTTAATTCTGGATCGGGTACAATTCTATTAAATTTATCGTACCCTACAAGACTATCAAACCATTTTTCTTCAATATCGGCAGCCGGAATACTTGTTCCTAGACCCTGACTTATTATTTGATACTGATTATGTATGTTTTGTTCTTGATTGTCTACTGTCCAGTACTGTATATTCAAACTAATATCTGTATTTGATAAAAGATTATTACAATTATATAATGCCAAACGATCACTTGATATCAGCGCCATGAATCTGTAGCTTTGCTGTCTCGGGTTAGATATTAAATTTGCTACCTGTTGGGCGCTTATAGCTCTATTTTCTTTTGTCGGTATTGTTGTTTTATTTTCTACCCAATAGTAGTATCTATTAATAAATCTTCGAGCAACGTTGTCATATTTTTGTCGTCTAACAAAAAAACTACTACCAGATCTTGTATTTCCTGTTATGCCGTTTGCATCTCCTTCAGCAGTGCCGCTAAGAGAATCCCATTCTTCTGGTGTCAACGCTGATTCAACCCACTCATAAACATTTACTTGTGTTCCTGGATAGAGTGTGTTCCAGTAGTTAGTTTGATATATTGCATTATCTTGGTAAGGATTAATAAAACGAGCTGTGCTTAAATCCCACCATAATTTGCCAACATATTCTTCTCCCCATGCATCGGTAATATCTTCAATTAATGTATCGTTAATAGTATTGTATACTGCTGGATCATAGAGTAGTTTGAAACTTAATTCTTGTTCTGCTATACCAACTATCTTTCCTTGTAAGGGATCAATTACATCTATGTATTCAACTATTTCATTAGTTTTCGTATTGTATAAAAATGCATGTTTAATTTTATTAATGTCTACAGTAGCTATAGGCGATCTATAAGTTGTCCAAGTAAATGAATCTTGTGCTTTTCGATAATCAAATACTGATCCTTGATATGCTTCTACAGATCTTACCCTAAACACTGCGTGTTGATTGTTATCTAAAGATACTTCAATAGTACTAGTTAAACTTTCTTTTATTGTAAATTCAGTATTGTTTTTGATTTCTTTAACATAATAAATCGTATCTGCTAAAAGTCCTGCATTAGCTAAACTTAGTGCAGAATCGTTGTACGCATCAAAGTATACTGGTAAATTTACCGACAATCGCTTAGTGCTTCTTGTAACTAATACATTGTCTTCTTTTCGAGTAGTTTCTATTACTCCTATCCCGTCTGTTATTTCAGGAGCGGTTATATAAAGATGATTTCCTTTTGCAACTAATGCTTTTGAAAAATTCACTAGCTTATCATCTTCCTGGTCAGCATAAATTATATCGTCTGCGTACACTAATACGTTGTTAATTCTTTCATATAGATATACAACACCGCTATCTTTTAAATTATCTATTATGTGTGTAGTTCTACTATCTATTGTTGTAGTACTGTTATCGAATGTAGTAGGTATGCTTAAATTGCCCTTTATGCTCGATATTGCAAGTTGATCAGCATCAAAACTAACTTTTTTACCAAACTGTTCGTTGTACTCGTTGCCTGGGGAAGTAAGAGTTTGTGTAAGTTCAAAGTATCCGTTAGTTTGTGTATACACATACACCTTTCCTTGATCTTTTAATACATCGTCATTAAAACTTTCACCAACAACAAGTAGTTTTCCGTCTCTACTTATTGACACTGTAGAACCAAAATTACTCAAAGAAGATATAGCTTCGGCACCAGGAGCGTTTATCTTTTGACTAAAGATATAATTGCCTGCTACTTCTCTGTATATTCCTATAGCATTTGTAGATGTACTGTCGTCGGGCGTCAGTCTTAATCCTACTGCTAACACAGATCCAGTTTCACTAACATCAAAGTCAATTCCAAAACTTGTAATATCGTCTATGCTATCAAAAATTGTAGAGTCTGCCGTAATTTTTAATTCTTTGCTTAGTGGCACATATCCTAGTCTAGATAGATTAGTATCAATTTCAGTCCAGTTACTAAGATCAATTGCCTCTGTATTCCCTATGTTAGTTTTTGCTTGTAACAGCTGATTTTCAAAAATAACAATATCAGTTTCTCTGTAATTACTTAATGGGCTATATGTTCCTTTATACGATTGATCTTTGGTAATTTCCCAGCTGTAAGTGCCGCTGGTGTCTGTACCATTTTTAATAATATGTATTTTACCGTAATTAGTTGTAGTACTATTGCCCTGCTCTCCTACAAATAACAAGTCAACTGAGCCTTTTCTAGCAAACTTTAGGTTACTTCCTAATTTAGAGTTACTTGACCTAGTAGGCAATACAAAGCTGTTTTCTAATTCATATGTTCCGCTTGCGGATCGTTTGTATACTGAGAACATTCCTTCACTGATTAATCCGCTTGTTGTTCCTAGGAAACTAGTTACGGGAATATTATAAACCTGTCTCCATTCTAAATTAGCAGCATTAGGAATACTAGCAGGTCTAAAGATTCCTTTCTGTGATAAGTTTTCTTTATAGAACCAATATTCTCGATCTATTATAGCAGGATCAGTTGTAAACGTACTGCTTGCAGGATCAAAACCTTGTGATGTATTAAAGGTATTTTCGAACACTACTAATTTTCCTACATCAGCAGTGCCTACTGAAGTTTGTATTACTTCGCCAAACTGTCTGTCAACTTCTGAAGGAATTGCTGCTGATTCGTAGCTTCTTGGGAATAACGAAACATTTGCTTTTCTTATTATATTTGTACTATTGCCGAAGTTGTCTCCAGAACTCCAAGTTCCCGAAACATTCTTAACATAAATTCGAGCAGTAGTAAACTTGCGCTGATAAAACATTACTTCGGCTGTTGCTCCAGTATCTTGATCTTCTACAATATCGAATACAGAGTTTTCTATAAGATTCCCAACAGCATCGAACTGATATTTTGGTAAGGGTTCAAACGGATTTCCATCATTAACTGACAAGATATTATTAAACGATATATCTATATACCCGTCCCATAAATCTTTAATTGTGTGTACTCCGTTTACAGAGGTAAATGGTTCAGCTGCATATTCAGCAACATCAAATCCTGAGCTTGTAAGATCGACTGAACCTGCTTCGTCTATATAAAAACTAACTTCGTCACCTATTAGTAGTGTATCAGATAATACCTTTGGAGTTTTTGCTAGCCACCAAGTTGAAGTAATATCTCCTACATTGTTAAAGTTATTACCTGTATGAGAAAGGTGTGTTAAAAAACTAATCTGATCATTTAAATCAATCGGGCTAATTAGTTGTAGATAGTCTTGAATATTATAGTAATAATTAATCGGGTCTGTTGATTCTTTTAGAATATCCTGGTAAACAAGACCTCTGCCTCTTTCAAATAGTGGGGAAGCTACGTTTGTTGTGTCTATTGGGTTTTCTAAACTTATCCTCCAATAACCGCCAAGTTTTTCATTAGTAGTTGCATTTTCTTCTACATAATTTCCTATTTCAACATCGTTATCAACATATAATGTGCCACTTAGTCCAAAATTGCCCACGGTTTCGTTTACATAAATCACTAAGGATGTAGAATTAGATTTAGTATATACAACTTTGGCTGTGGCTCCGTCTACACTAACTACCGAGCCAATCGTAGGTTCGATTAGATAATTTTCTATATTAAATATGTGATCAACTTTTTGTAAAATTTTATGGCTGTCTGTGAGCGAGCTACCTGTAACGGAACTAGAATAAAAATTGTTAAACGGCTGTATAGACGTTAACGATAAATTATTAACAGAATAATTATTCCATTTAAGAACAACAAAATCCCCTATGTTTGCTGTTGCAGTTGAATCTACATCTGTTCCTTCATATTGGTCTATAGGCGCTCTGATAAGCAAGTGATCTACCGAAGTTGATGGTATTCCATAATCGCCTACTACTATTAATGCAATTTCACTACTATCGCTATCCTTTGCTACAAACGCATAGCTATCGAAACTGCTATAGATTATATTTTCAGTTGATGCTAATATTTTTTGCTGTGCAGCCCAAAGTAGTTCGTTATACTGTACTATGTCGTTTTTTAGGTATGTAGTGTTTTCGCTAAACTCGCCGTTGTATCTAGTAAGTACATTGCTTGCTGTAGGTGACCCTATTACAAGATACTCGCCGTCAACACTAATAGCAATGCTTTCGCCAAAACTTTGAGTAGCAGTTATAGAATCTATATGGTCTTCGGGTGGTGTTATAGTTTGTATTCTTACTAACTCAGTATCTTCAGTGTCTCTAGAATATACATGTACAACTCCGCTAATATTAGAAGAAACCTCGACGTTAATTGATCCAACTGCTAATGTTAAATTATCAGAACTAGCGGCTATAGTCTGTCCGAACCCTTCTACGTTATCGTATTCAAACTCATTAGGATTAACTATGTTTTGTGGTGTTTGATATACTGTGGAATTTTTATATACTTTCCAATTATCAGTGCCGTCGTTATCTACCCAAACAAGATCGTCGTCGATACTAGTATTTTCCGCGAGCAAGTTTATGTCGGCGATTGTTGCTTTCCTAACGCTTTCAAATTTAAACAGCAATTCTGCGCCGGGTAAAATAACAGTTCCCGATGCAACTGTGATTGTAATTGAATTGTTTAATACAGAATTCACTACAAAAAATCCAGCACTGTAAATACCAACTATGTCGCCGATTTCTATTCCTGTAACAGTTTTATTAAATGTAATAGTTGTAGTAGTATCAAGATTGCTGGTGTCAACAATTTTAAATGTCGTCGGTATTAATTTATAAACATTCCAGTCAGTGTCTTGATCTATGCCGACCCACACATACGGAGTCGATGCAAAATCTTCAAAAGATAGTGCTACAAGTTCACCCGAAGTAGTTACTGATGCTGCTACATCTTGCGTGTGAACATATCCTGCAGATTTTATGTACTCGTTGTAATTAGTTGCCCTTGTTGGAAAACTGCTATGCGCATATCCTTCGGGCTTTAAGTCTACTTCACTTGGCAAAATTCTATATACCTGGTCTGTTACAACATCGGGTATAGTCTGCACTAGTTCAATGGGCTGAGCATCTAATTTCAATTTAGTTTCATCAAGCATATATTCTACTTCTTCAAAACTAGTAGATGCACCATACTGTCCCTGCTTTATTGCCCATTCCTCATAAAACTCTAAACTCTCCTTGTTTAAAGAACCTAGTGCATCAAAAAGTTTAGTCAAAGAGTTTTTTGTGCCTTTGTCTCGAATAAATCCTTGATAGAATTTGTACTGGCTTACATCGTCGTTAATAATATTTTGCAGATACTGTCTATTTTGATAACCTATAAGATGTTGTGCAAATTTTTGTTGTTCTACATCAAAATTATCTGTATCAAGATCATAAAAATCTGCAAACTGATTTGTTTTATATTCAAGGTTAGTTAGTAACTTGGATTCTGGTCTTTCATTTAAAATTCTCCAAGCTTTAGTTTCGAATGTCTCGCTACCTAATACACGCTGGTTCGCTGCGTAGTAAAATTCTTTATACTTTACAATATGCCCCAGTGCATAGTCAGTGTACGGACTCCACTCAGTTACTCTTGCTTCGTCGTAGATGAATCCCGGAATATCAAAAGATCCTGTCCAGTCGGCTGTTCTATAACCTAAAACTTTAATTCTTTCTTGTCTGTATCCAGGGGCTTTGTCGTATATAACATCGTTAAACACCGTTTTGTTGTCTAATAAAATGACGTGTTCAGTTTGTATTAGTGGTAGCTTAATATTATAAATGCCGTCTTGTGTTCCTGCAAGAGTAAGTTTAAATTCGCTACTTTCTCTACTAATAGACAAATATTCTTCTGGTATTTTTTCACCGTCACTGTTTAGTATTGTGTACCCGTAAAATCCGTCAATTACATTATCAACAGCATATCCTGGACGCAAAAATGTTAGTTCTGTAGCTGCTGGACTTAAAGATATAACACTTCCGCTACTCCAATTTTGCGTAGTCCAAAATAGAAATTCTTTGGCACTCAGATTAAAATTTTCAATTGTAGACAACCCTTGATTATAATATTCAAACTTAAATCCTAAGCTAGTAAGATAGTTTTGATATCCTAATAAAAAGTCAACTACATCTTGTACTGTAAGTAAACGTGCACCGTAAGAAAGTGTACTAACCGCAGGACTAAAGTTTTTAGAAAATGTTGCATTCGCTCCGCCTACTACAGGTAACTTATCAAGAATAACAAATTTAGAGTTGTCAAAATCATCTGTAGCAGTGTGGGTAGTAAGTGTTCTATAGTATCTATTTTGATATCTAACATTGGCTCCTTTCTGATATATTTGGCTGGAAGTCCAAACTAAAAATCTCTCAGTTATGCCGCCGACATTAATAGATACATCAGATTGAAACTTATTAGGTTTATTATAGTGGAAAACCGGTTGTTCATTATCGTAACCTCTTATAGCATAACCGGCTGTAACTTTTTCTATAATCACGCCGCTATAACTAATTGTGTTTACAGGCGAGCTGGTGTTTAAAAATATCTGGTAATTCTCATCAGGTATAAAAATATTAGTTTCGTTTAACGGAGATCTACTATCTAAAATTAACTGAAATTTATTTTTATCTGTAAATCCTGCTATTTTTAATCCTAGCTGATTTGTAACGGCTTTTACTCGATCTATATATGTAAAATAATTAGGAATACTGTCGAGTAAGTAATTAGAAATATAGTTTACTAATCCATAGGTAATTGTTCTAGTAGAACATTCACAGCTATTAGGAAATTGTAAATCTTTCAAAGTTATTCTTTTTTGTGTATCTGCTAATACTAATTGTCCTGCTTTATTTCTTTCTATATTTGAAAGATTAAATGTTATGCCTAGCGTTTTAGCAGGCTGAGTTAAAATAAACGCTTTGATTAGGGAAAATGGGTACTCGGAGCTGTTCCTCCAGGCATTTTCAACAGGGGCAATATCTCCAAATTCAAAAATAATGTTTCCAAAATTTTGAGGATTTCCTCGAGCATACCCTGAAACTATCGGGCTTATTAGTTTACCATTTTGATCAGCAGGAATAAAACCTAATAATCCAGGGCGTTTAAATTCACTTCTTACTCGTAATGGTTTATTGGGCTTTCGTACAATACCTTCTTGTAAATCCTCCCACATTACAAGATTGTCTCTAGTGTAAGGCGCAGGTCCATAAGAAGTTTCCCACCAAGAAGGTTTAATTGTAAACCCTAACATTTCCCAAGGATGTGAATGGGGGCGGTCGGTGTCGAATGCTTGTTTATACACTGATCTCCAGTAACCTGGCAATTGATTTCCGGCCGGCGATAATGTTTGTCTATAATCGTAATTAAACGAGTTTGAGAGATCTAAATTTGTTGCGGAAGTATAGTCCGGACTTCCGGCTAATTTCAACCAATCAGAAAAATCAGCTAGTAACCCAGCATCAATGTATTTTTTATCTACGCCTTGCTTTCTAAATTCGCCGGCTTGTAATTTAAAAATATCAAAAATATCTCTTCTATATTCTTGTTTTAAATTATTAAAAATTCTTCTTTCAAATTCAAGAATTAAATCATCTCTAAAATCGTCGTATGCTTTAACGGTACTTCCGTCGTGACCCTGAATAACCTTTGTAGGAACTTCATAAGTGTCGTCTACATATATTTCTGGTACAAACTTAGGATATAATCCCAACTTAGTAGGAGTAGGCGGAATATAGGCGCCGTCGGTACTTTCGTATTCGTATAATTCTATAATGTCGCCCGGTTGCTGCCCAGCATCTACAATGCAAAATCCTTCACTATTAAAAGTATAATGATCATTTGCTAATAGCTGTACACTGTTCAAATATATGTTCACAGTTATAGCACTTGGTGCATTTAAAGTAAATGCTGTGTTTAGTGCAAAATACGCTGGATTTGTGTCAGTAACTTCGTATTCTGTTCTTGTATTTGCTGCATACCCAAGCATGTCACTAAAGTAGAAAGGCATAGTTTCTACCTTATCTTTATTCATAGTGTTTAATATTAAATCAACATGCTGCTTAACAGGACCGTCATAGCCTAACTCGTTTGCAGTTTGTAGAAATAATCTTTTAAATTTTGAATATTCATTTTTAGAAAATTTGATAGCACTTAAAATATTTTCTTCTTTATTAGTAATATGGTATAGGCCTAAATTTAACGGTCCAGAATGTTGTATAAACTTTTTACCGTATCCATCTAATTGGCCTAGATCTCTTAAATTACTTGTTCCAGGAAACTCTCCTTCAAAATTATTTAAATCTTCAATCATAGTTGATACATGATCGTTGACTTCCCCTAGTGTAAAAGAATTAATATTTTCGTTTAACGGATTTTTTTCTAAGTTACTTGGAAACTCGTAGAATCCTGCACTTGTTTTGTTAGCAGAAGATCTAGTTTTAATAAGCACTACATCGTCAACTTGTAAATTGCTTGCAAAAACTATTTTTGCATTAAACTCTGTTTTGTCAAATGTATAATCTACATTTTCTTTTTGTAAATTGTTATTAACAAAGACTCTGCACCACAAGTCTGTTAATACACTTGAATTAATATATGTATCAATGTCAAAATTATTAAGCTGCTCGGTTGTTGCCGAGTATTGTCTTAATACACTTTGTTTACTTTCAAATTCTGCCGTTGTCCATCCGTTTGTATATACATAGGTTGTTCTATCTATATACTTTTTAATAAATCCTATGTCTGTACACTGACTAGTTTCCATGCCATTTATTGTATATGTAAATGTATCCTTTAGCGCATTAAAAGTATAAACAATGTCGCCTATATTTTGTATGTTTTGATACGAGAGTGGGAATCCTAATTCTGAATCGGCTGTCCCTGTACCTTCGGCATAACTGAATATTTTGTTTCCGGCAAATGTAGTATTTTCATAAACTTCGCTAGCAAAACTATTTTCATCTTTATCGAATAGATCGAACAACGGGCATTGGTTAACTTTTGTTTTTATTTGCGCTCTATTCCAAGTAGTGCCAGTGTAATACCAAATTGTTCCTTTGTTTACGTTGCCTTCTCTTACTAGTACAGTTTCGTTCTCTAACGGATTGCTATCAGCAACTTCTTGAAGTGTAATTTGTCTAGAATTATTGTGTAGTATGAAATCTACACGATAAATTTTATTTCTTACTCTAATATCTGTTTCGCTAGCAAATAATATACGCATTCCGTCAACTAGCGATACTCCGTCTATGTTATATCCAGGTTGTCCTTCTATATTTGAAAACGCATCTCGGGTTACAGTATCAATTAAATCTATATCTTGTTTCGCATAGCTTCCAAAATCAGATAATTTCATGCCTGATTCGAATTCAATAATAGGCCGCTTTGCTCTAAAATTTTGATCTAGACTTAGCGTTTGGTTGTTGAGTTCTGCTGACTTTTCTATTACACTTTTATGTGTCCATCTGTTGTAACGAGACCAAGGATTTCTATCTCTACTTGCACGACTAATTGTTATATAATCTTTTTCGCCTGCATAAGAATTAGCATTTGCAAAAGGTAATCTATCAAATGCATCTGTATCGAAAGGAACTGGTTTGTCTTCTGAATAAACTCCGGGTATAACGAGATCTTTTACGTTAATTAATTTTATTGCTTCTCCAACACCCTCAACAAAAAATTCTTCTTCGCTATACTCTGCAGGAGATACATCTCCTACAAATTTAATTTTCATTCCGTTGGATAAATCAAAACCTGACGTTGTGGTATAAGTTTTTTTACCTACTATTTCTTCCTCAACGTTAATTTCTGAATTTTCTTCAATGTCTAGAATTCTTAGAACGCCGCTGGTATTAATATCGGTGTTACTTATATAGTATAACGCATCTGGTGCTATGTCCGGTACAGTAAATTCTATGACACCCTTTTCTACATAAATTGTAGAAGCTGTTTGATCGTCTTCACCTATTTCAGTAGCAACAATACCATTGTTAAACAATGTACTAACATTTTCAGGATCTTCTAAGCCTACAATTCCTCCTTCTACAGGCGGAACAATATATTCGCCAATGTCATATTCGCTGTTGTCGTAGAGCTTGACATCAAAAACTCCATTTGCTCTAATACCTTCTGAAGTATTAACAACTATAGCATCACCCGGTTTAAAGCTTCTAGATATTGCAAATGCAATTGGGTATTCAGGGCAGTCAATTTCAAAACGATATGTTTGCCCTCTATAAAGTTTCACAGTTGGGTTAGGTGTTAATCCTGGGGGCGAAAATTTGTATACAAAATTATCATCTTGTTGTTCAACAGTTACAGTGAAAGTACTTTGAACTTCTTTTGATCTTCCAAATACATCTATGCTTGTTGGTCCAGCAGGAAGCCAATAATATTCTCTAAAGTTAACAAACTTGTCCCAATCTATGCTAGGATTCCACGAATAGTATTCTTGTTGATTTAAAAAACTTTCGTCACTTATTGTGCTTCCTACACTTTTTATTATATTAACAAAATCGTTGTAGTCTCTATAAAATAATACATTGTCTAAATTGTCTTTAATAACTGCGGCAGGTTCTAGTTGATAGTTTTCCCGTTGAGAATTAACTTCTCCAATATAATTATCCTGCGGATGAAATGCTTTAGCTGTTCTTCTTCCAAAATAACCATTAAGTTTTTCTGCAACACCGGGCTGGGTTAATTGATCTAGTGTACTTGCTAATAGTTTTTTATTTGCAGGTGTCCTAAAATATCTTGGCAACAGTGACGCAGACTTTCTGTTGCTGTTATTGCTGTTTGGTACTGGATATTCGTTTTGGTTGTTTTCAAAAGCCATTAGTAACCGACGCCCCCGATATTAGAACTAGATGATAATGCACTGCTTGTTACTCCTGTGTTAGAACTGGATGCAGTTGTAATTATCTGTCCAGTGGCTTGTAATTTCGTAGCTGTGATTCCGTCAATTATTTCTATATTATCAACATTGGCTCCGCTAATAAAAATTTCGTCAGATTCTGATTTGATTTCAAACAAGCTACCAAACGACTGATCTACTTGTACTGGAACAACTACCAGGGTAACTAAATCTGGTGCTAACTGATTTACTACATATGTAGCTAATTCTGAAAAGTAAAATGTTTCACCAAATTCCCAATTTTCTAATGCAAAATATTGATTAATTGCAGTAATTACTCTTGTTTTGATATTATTATCATTAAGTACAAGATCAGGATTTTTTACTATTTTAAATACTGCTTGTAAACTTGTGTCTGCAGAACTACCAAATAGTATTTTATATTTTACAGGATGATAAATTATTTCATCACTTATAGATTTGATCTTTTCAAGGTCGTTGTTATAGTTTCTGTATAAACTGTCAGAACTGGGCGGTAAAGGGTTTGATGCTATTGCACCATCTAGGAATAGCCTAAACTGAGTGTCATATGCCTTAGTTAGGAAATATACATCTATAATATTGCTACTGCTTGGGTCAATTCTAGAAGTGTTATCTGCTGCATGTATGTACTGAAACTTTAACTCGTCTCGACCGATGTATGCTTTATAATCTGCAGACAATGCAAGTTCGTCGTTTGCTAAAACTTTAAATAATTGGCTGTCTACAAAATAAAAGACTTGGCCGGCATTGTAGGAAGATAGAGGATCTATTGCAGTTTCAGAGTCAAATATTAAAATATTTTCTTGACTTTGATTTACGTATCGAAAATCTTCTACACTATCTAGTGCAATGTATTTTTTAAGAAAAATAAATTTTGTATTTGGATTATTATTTTCGTTAACTATTTCATTAAATATTTCTAAATCGTCTACTACTCCATCGTCGTCAGAATCAAAAAATCCAACTTCGATTTTTTTACTATCTACATATCCTTCTTTGTCTCGATATTCTGCAATTATTTCCCAATCAAAATTTCTTGTAAAAGGAAGAAGATTTGTTTTTTCTTGCGGATTAATATTTAAAACAGAAATTTTATCTTTGATAATTTTTCCTGTTTTACTATCGTATATCTTGTCTGAGCTATCGTAATAAAACTTAATCTCTTCGTCGCTTTCGAAAAGATATCTTAACCCTCTATAAGTTATTGTATAATTTTCGCCGTCAGTATTAAACAACAATAACCAACTAGCGTCTTGGGATTGATTTGTAGTATCTCCTGTTTTTCCTGTACTAAATGTGTCAGTGACATCTAGATTATTTTCAATTATTACTCGCCATATACCCGAATTAACATCATATCGTAACCCAAATGTATTGTAATTAAATGCTTGGTCTATTACTTGAGTTTTAACATCGTTAGTTAATCCTGTATTAAACTTTGGTTTAATCTCTGTAAGGATAGCAGATGGCGGTATTATATCATTAAATACTATCGGACCTACTCCCTGGACTGAAACTTCTTTTCCGTTACCGTTGACTGAAATAACTTTTGTCCAAATGTAGGTCTTATCGCCCAATGCAGAAGGCGTACCCGAAACTATATAGTTGTTTTTATCAAAATAGCTGCCAGCGGGTGCTGTAAATTTGCATACTGCTCCAGCAGCAACAAATTTTAATATAGTATTAGTGAATCCACCAACTGCATACGAAACTCCGTCAGCATCTTGAAAATATCCTGTGCTTCTGTTTGTATCTTGGGTGTTTTGTACAAATGTTGCATCGAGATCTGTTGCTAATCTCTTTGGAAAGCTGTTATAATAAAAATTTAAAAGTTTTCTATCTCTAAGTATTGGTTCAATTACATTAAGTATCACTCCTTCAATATCGGTTTGATTTTGAAAGCTAAATCCGGTTTTTGAAGTTAACGCTTCTTTGTAAATAATGCCGTCAGCACCGTATAAGTTAGTTTTAGAATATTTGCCAGTTGCATCGATTAGATCGTAATACCTTGATATACCACTTGCAGTTCTATTAACTGCTTTTGATTTTACAATTTCTTGACTTACTGCTAGAGGTGCAACGTTATAATCTTCTGCTGTTATCATTCTATTTTGTGTATAATATGTAGCAGGAGCATTTTGTTTTATACTTTCACTAGATTCACTCGTAGCACCATTATTAATTGTGTATTTTAAATTGAAAGTTATGGTTAACGTTTCTTTAATCCCACTTCTGCTCAGATAAGGAATTTCTATATTTGCACCTATCATATCCGAAGGTTTAATTGTTAGTCTTTGATTTGCGCTTGTTCTATAATATACTCTAAAAGTTCCTTTAGGTAAATCGCCAAACACTCCGTCTGAGAATATTAAATTTACTCTATCGTCAACTCTTGTTAATGCACTATACACTGTTCTTATTTTTTTATTAACAGAATTGTATATAATATTATTACCTTCTAGATTTTCAATCTTTGTCCAATACTCTGCTTGTGCTCCATTATTATCTAATTTAAATAACCAAACATCACTGTCGTTTATGTTAGGAGTATCAATGGAAATTGTTTGATTAGAAGTAGGCGTAGTAATAGTAAAATCGCCCTGATCTAATGTACCTTGTCTAAAATGTGCAAAGAATCCTGTATTGTTTGAGCCTGCACCTTTGCCGTCGTTTTGGTATATAAACCCGAAGTTGCTTCCTGCAATCGGAACGTCTTCAATGATATTACTATCTTCTATATCTGTGCTTACAACTTCAAATGGGTACTGTTTGCCTTGCACAGGTTTTTTAAAGTTGTATATTGGTACATCTATGTTAGTTGCGTTAAATCTATATTGTTCAGTAGGTATTGAGTTTACTGTGTCTTTTTTATTTGGCTTGCCGAATACGTTGTTTACCGGTAAAGCTGCATTTAAAATTTTTGTAAATTGCTCGTTCCAGTTTGTATTACTAGGATCGTTCCATACAACTGTTTGACCAGCAAGATTTAATCCGTTAGAATCTGTAACTTGTTCTGATGTTTTGATTGCGGAAAATTTTAGCATTCCGTTTGATGCTTGATTTCTTTTCACATTATACGAAAGCAGCCTAGCCAGACGTAATACACTTTCTCTGCGTTCTGCTAATTCTAAAAAATTGTCTCTAGCGTTAAGATCGATCCTAAAACTAATATTTTGTCCGAGGAAAGCAATTAAGTCTATTAATGCAAGATATTCTGAACTTTCGATGTAATCGTTAAAATCTTCTGGATAATTTTGACGCAGATAATTAATCATTGTGCGTCTTAGATTATCAAAGTCATAACTTTGAAAATCAGCGTTACGGAAACTTTGATATATACGCTTCCAATCCTCTGCTAGAAGCAGTCTATTTTGTCTGTCGGTTGCTGACATGTACTTTTCCTCTTTATAAAGTATTTATTTGTTTAGGAAAACTGCGTACTTTATTTTAAGATAGTAGACCGTTATCTTCGTCAAATTTTAATTGCATAGATTCGGAGATATTGTAAGGAAGGTATGTTAATCTACAATCAATAAGAATCCCACTTTCATATGTGTCTACGCTCACACTTTCTATTTGTACTCTAGGATCGTAATTTACAATAGTAGATACGTTGTTTGCTATTGCTTTTTTTAGTTCGTCTGTAAGTGGTTCGTACAATAAATCCCATATAATAGTTCCAAAATTGGGATTTTCTAACTTTTCGCCTACCTTTATATGAAAGTGATTTATAAGATCTTGTTTAATTAGTGCAATGTCATACAAAGTAAATCCTTTATTTTCAGGATTTACAGTAGAGATACCTCTGTATGCTCGTGATTTTACAGGCGACTCTACTTTATTAGACGTAATTCGCTGATTTGCATAGATATTTTTTTCTAGTGTGCTCATACTGTATTTACTCCATTTACGACCGTGGCGCTCCAGGTAACAACGCTTCATTAATAGTGCAAGGCCAGTTGCGTCTAACTGTAAGTAAGTACATATCTACACTGTTGATTCTGTATTCTGTTTCTTTAAACTTATTACTTTGATTGCCTCCGACGATTGTTACCTTGTTTGTAGATAAGTCTACGTCAGCAATAAAACCCACGTGGCCGCCGCTTGCATTTTTAAATTTAAACACTGCTATGTCCCATTTTCGTACATTTTTCCAACTTCTCCAATCTACTTCAGTACCGTATAGCGCATAGTCTAGTGCACTCTGAGTTCTAGGTGCTCTCCGTTCTGCCATTGTAAGTACAAAACTAACCATTGCTGCGGACCAAAAATGTTTTACTAACGGTTGCCCGGCTTCCCAGGTATTAACGGTTCTAGTACCTGCACCTGCAACGTAGGGAAATGCATTTGCATTTGCTACTGTGCGCATGACGACACTATGAAGTGATGTTTCCCAGTCATCAGTTTCGGTAGCGCCGCGATAGTATGCCGACTTCCCAACCCACTGGTCGATTTCGTACCAATGTCGATTTGGATCTTCAATTTTGAATGTCCTTGGGTCGAAGCCTATGTGTGTATATTGCGGGATCGGCAAGCGGTCATCGTTGACGACGATGTCATCGTCGATGAAGCCGTCGAACAGCTTCGCACCCTGGTAATCATAATAAAATGCGTCTTCGTTTGTGTCATAATTCGTAGCCACTGTTCTAATTTTTGCTTCGGGTTTATAAATGTTTATGTCTTCGTGTGGTTTACGTGAATACCCGTCAGGGTCATCTTCAAATTGATAAGTTAGTGAAACTGGATTATATGTAACTATTGTTGGCCGGCCCCTTTCCCAACTAGCGTTATTAGCGTTGACAGCAAGATATTTAATATCTTCGTTCGGCGGGGGTATCGGGTCAGAGGTAATGTCTTCTTGTAGGTTATATTCAATTGTAAGAGTGCCGCCTGGAGGTACATATATCGTCTTCAATTGTTGCCCGCGGACTATCTCTCCGTCATCGTCACGCTCAAGAGAATCAAGCATCCGTAATGCATTTGTAGTGAATTCAAGCCGTAGTGGTAATTTGCCCTTTACTTCGAGCGGAGATCCAAAAAGTCGATATTGATCGGCCCAGCCATCGCCAAATTCAGTGGTGTCCCATCCGGGTCTTTCGGGCTGTGAAATTGTAAAACGTCCTTCTTCCGGTAGGTTTTGCATATATCTCTCGCGATCGTCGAGCTCAAGAGTTACTGACCAGGAGTTATTTGCTGGCGCCGTAAGTTTAAAGTCTCCTTTGGCCCCTAGTTTCCTAAAGAGTAAGTCCTTGAGCGGCATAGCCTCTGGTCTATTTTTGTAAGGTCCTCTAAATTTATCTATGCGTTGGTCACGAAAATTTGACTGGGCATCATCATGATAGAAATATTGTATAACTCCCTTGTCTGGCGCAATAGAACTAGGTTTAGGAAAATCTCCTTCTAGGTTTGCAAAGTTTACACGCAAACGATCGTCAAGGTCGTCTAGTATTTTGGCGTAACTTGGACCTGTTGTTTCAAGGGAATACGAAAGATCTCTCGTGCCTCTTAGGTTAGGGACTCTTATTGGTAAAACACTTGCAGGCATTATTTAGTCTCCCTGACACCGCGCTGATTGTCTATAACCACTTTGTATAGGTACTTATCTCTTTGGTGATATAGATCATAGTTCTCAGTGCCAAATAGTGTTATTCTAATATTTCCTAGCATATTCCTACCATGATCTTTGTAGTGATTGTGAAGCCAACCAGCCAGCACTAGATTGTGGCCGTAGGGGACGAGGTTAAAGAAAGAGAAGTCCGGATCTAGTTTATTG
>Ga0233444_10000516_pt1 | contig 50801 bp, 44 predicted proteins | sample SI_124_October20_6_FD_182792 | JGI IMG/M metagenome (GOLD analysis project Ga0233444, IMG submission 182792) | Seawater microbial communities from Saanich Inlet, British Columbia, Canada - SI_124_October2016_10_MG | ecosystem: Environmental > Aquatic > Marine > Inlet | place: Canada: British... | reverse complement strand
TAATCCACCGTAAGTGGCACCTAGCACTGGTAATATGATACCAGCGTATCCTATATATTTCCACATATTATTTCCTCTGTTCCCTCTTCATAAGATTCTTTAAAGTCTTTACGAGGTTATCCTTCTTATGAGATTTCTCTGCTCTCATTTCATGCAGCTTTTCTTTTATATGTTTTAGTTGAACTTCTTTCTTAATGTTACGATCAGTTTTTTTATTCATATATTTATTTATAAAGAAAAAAAAGGCTCCCGAAGGAGCCTTAGAAGTATTACGCGTGAACGATATGCTTTCTCATATTTGGCTTAGAGCCGAATTTGAAAGATGCATCTGAATGATGCTCTTGTCTTGAGCGAGAAGTATCAGCGATACCAACACCCATTAACAATACAGTCTTCTTACCTTCAGGAACACCTAGTATTTCGTTAACTTTCTCTACATGGAAACACTTGCAACATCCAGTTGAATAACCCATCATTGTTGATACAAGGTTTACATAACCTGCAGCAATACCTACTGCCTGGTCACGATCTTCCTTATATGAAAAATGTTCTTTCGAACCACCCATCTTTTCAGACTCACTAATATTACGAACTTCTTCGCCATATTGTTTTACATCGTCTTCAACAAATGCATATACTGTATGAGCAGATAGTTGTGAGTTAGTTGGCCCTTGACCTTCGTCATAACCTTGTAGACCATCAAATCCTAAGAATGAATTGTCTTCACTACCAAACTCAGGAATAGCAGTAGCAGCTTCGATTTGTTCAATCATAGCACGATCTGTTATCACGTGGGTTTTATAGTGGTTAAGGTTTTGCTTAGTAGGGCATTGAGTAGCCGCTTCAGTTATCAAGTCGATATCTTCTTGTGGCATTTCCTTGCTTAAATCCCAGTTGCGATTGCAATGCTGAGATTTATGTATAGATTTTTTAATCATTGATCTAAACATTTTTTTCTCCTTATGTTATAAAAACGTAAGATTGCAATCATGAGATTATTCAGGATAGTCCTTCTCCGTTGTTACTGAACGAGTTCGAATAATTGCTCTTACAGGTGTATTTATATTAATCTTTACTTCTACGTGCAGCTAATTCAGCCTTCATAGCATCGTACTTATCTTTCCTACGCTGATCTACTGCTGCTTGTTCTGCTTTTCTTCTTGCTCTTCGTTGTGCAGCCCATGGACCGACAACATTAGTAAATATTAAAAATCCGATTGCGCCATATAGTATGGTTTCTGTTACATTTGCAAACATAAATGCCCTCAATTGTTCTTCGTTCCCGGCTTCAATATCGCTTATTGCAGGTTTATCTTCAGGTAATACTGAATCAACTGCTATAGATGTCGCTGCATTGGCCGCTGCCGGTAAAGGGCCTGCTATGACGTATGTGACACCAGTTGTTGCTGCTGTCTTAATTAAATTCTTGGGATCTAGTGCGTTGAAACCGCCTAACATACTACATCCACCTAATGAAAGGGCTAATGTGCCCGCTAATATCTTCTCAATCATACACTTATTTATATGGTTTTAGCGGTGCAATACCAACTATATGTATTCGCGGTTCAAGTGATGAATTAATTGCCGTGTGTGGTTTAGTAGTATCAAAGTAATATGGATAACCATTATCAGGTACATGGAATAATCTCCACTTATCATCTGTCATAAAAGCCCATTCATTTGTTTCTACTACTAAATGTATACGTGGAGTAGGATCAAAATGAAATGTATAACAACCTTTAGGTGGTAGAACCATTAATCTAGTTCTTGTTAAACCCTCAGCTTGTATAAACCTTGCAATCTCTGAATCCTCATGAACGTTGAGCTTATTAAAATCATCTTCAGAAGATCCTTCTGGTAACTTATCTATTTGTAATAAACCAGTATAGAAGTCTTTACCATCACGTGATTGTAACATAATTTGATTATCATGTAAATCAGGTAAGTCTTTTATTTCCTCACGTATTCTTGTAAGATTATATTTACGGTTAATCTTTTTATGTTGCGCTGCATACATGCCAGAATACTTATATAGCTTATCTGATCTTTTCATTTGTTCACTTACCGTATCTTCACCAATACGGTACCAATCTTGAGGTGTTATTGTTATTTCCTTTACACGATGTGGATTTAACAATACCCATTCAATAGTATCAAGAACAAATTGCAATGACATTTTGTTGTCTTTTACCTCAGCAACTCTTTCAGTATCTAACCAACCAAAACGTAGACTTGTGGTATCCATACCTAAATAAAATAGTTGTTCGTTTGCATGATCTAATGCAATCTTCTCAATGCCGTATATATTCTCTCGAAGTATACCCCTTTTTTTAAAGCGGTCCCCGCTATTTGAGCTTATATTAATTGCAGTCTTTTTTAATTCATAAGCTTTATATAACATTTCTACTTGGCTGAATCCATCATGCTTGCAATTAATAAATACGTCACATTCTTCGAGAGACTCAACTGTATTCAATCTATCGAGAAGGTACTTACCTAACCCTCGTCTAGTCCCTGTTATATAAAACTTCATTTAAATCCCCATTGTAAAATATGTATTGTTTATTATTAGGATATATAATCTCTAATTTTTCTGAGTGTACCTGCCATCCTTCAAACAAATCAGGAAGTTCTTTTAATAATTTATGAAAAAACAATGGTGATCTATCACGTGACCAGTAAGTTGCTGTATGTTCTTTAGCGTATAGTAATAATTCAATTACATATTTAAGCTCTTCCCAATCATCTACTTTATCTAATAGTGTTGATCCATCTGTTTTATATAGGTCAAATTCAAAATACCTTGAAAAGATCCTTGCTGCTTTACCATGTTCTTGTACACCACTTGCAAACATCGGTGGTAGTTGTCTATGATATATTTCTTTACCTCTTACATCATGCTTATATCTTTTATGTTTTAGTAATGGACCAAATACAATATTGTATACCCACATCTTATCTAGGTGCAATCCTTTTTCTGAATAGTTATCTGCTAATCTATGGTTGTGCCTTTCTTTTTCCATTAATTTAAATGCACTTGCGCATAGCTCAAGTTCTTTATACGTCAATTTAGGATTTACTTTTCCTCTCCATATATAAGGTATTACCTTTTCGCCCTTAGGTAAATATCTAATTAGAGGTATTCTATCCCATTCTTCTATAGATATTTTATTATATTGTGGACCACATAAAACTCCATGTATATCTTTTTCAGTCCATGTTCGTGATCTTCTACCTTCAGATCTATAACATGTGATATGAGCAATTAATCTACGTCCACTAAATATATCACAATCAGTTACTAAATCTTCATAAGCATGATATTTATTTTTATAATGAAGCTGTACTGAATTTGCTATTGTATTTAATTCTAAGCCATCTCTCCAAACCCTTTGATCTTTCATAGGCTCTTGTATGATAGCATGACGAGCCCCATATGCTTGTTGTATATCTTGAAAATATCTCTGATGTTGTTGCGGTTCATATAATAAAACACCTGACCATATTAAACAATCAACTTTATAATCAACTTGATAGGCAACTTCTATATTAGGTGTATAGTCACTAGCAAGTATATCATCTATAAATTTATATGTACCAACTTTATATTCTATGCCTGGGAATTCTTCCCACACCTTTTGTGCGTATTCAATAGATTCTGTACTTGTATCAAATCCAAAGTAACGATAATCCTCATCGATATAACCTCTCTCATATAATATATCATTTACTGGGCCGTGTCTACAACCAATATCGACTATGGTCTTATGACCAAACTTCATTATATAATCTGCTTGAGCTTCGAATATAGGTTTAGCTTCAGCACTATCTAAATAATCCATACTATAATGCCTATATTCTTCTTGCAAAGGAACCTTATCGTACTCACCCTCTGGCAACCTCGGCCAAGGCATTCCATTTACAAAGTGTGGTTCTTTAGTTTCTATTTCAGGAGTATGTTTTTTCCACATGTTCTTTAAATTCATTATATGTTTTATTTATACCTCTCCAGGCAAAACAAAATATTGCACGAGGTGCAACAACAACTCTCACATCATGTAAGTATTTAGTATTTAATAATACAGGTTTATCTACTAATATTTCACCTATCTGTATTGCTGGATACTTGTCTTGCAGCATATTCCAGTGAGTCTTACCATGTCTATATTCTAATTGGCGTGGATGTGTTTCATATATACCAATCATTGCTGTACCAAACATAGGTAGTAATAAATTAAATTGGTTACCAGCGCGCTCGTCAAAATCTATGTGAGGTGGAACACCCGCTTTTAAAGTACCATTTAAGTTAAAGCCAGTACCATGTTCGCACATACCTATATGAGCTTCTGACCCCCATGTTAGTAATCTATCCCATTGTCTATAATAATCTGGGTTAGATATAAGAACATGTGACTCAGTACCACATTCAATATACTCTAAGGCTGTCTCACCGCGAACTTCGTTATGCATTCGTATAAGCCAATCTTTGTCATAGTCGACATTAATATATTCAGCTATTCCACTTAGCATCCCATTCCTTATATTGTTCTACCCATTTTCTTGGTCTATCAGACATGTCAGGTTTTCTTTCTGGTTTATCAAATAACTCAGTGTCAAATATTTCAATGCATTCTTCTTTGACCCATTCATAGTTTCCTGGCACACATTCTTTCCATCCGTTATTCTTTAAAAACATGTTATGAACTACACCACCCATTTTCTCTACTAAGTGTTTAGTCATTTCAAAATGTCTATCACCTGCATTCTTTGTTACCGGTGTAAATGTCATTATATAGATAGGCTTATTTGAGAATGGTCCATCTTGTCCAAGATCAGAATTAAAATGAGTTGCACATATAATCCAATCCATTGCATTCTTAAATCCAGCAGAGTAATGAGCAGTAGCTTCAGGTACAGCAAATACCAAAATATCAGACTCTTTAATTACCTTTAAGAAACCATGTACACGAGCTAACACTTTACCATCAGCATTATTCTTATAACATATAGGCATGTTAAAATCTGTCATGTCATACACATAATCAAGACCCATTAATCCTAGGCCTCTTGTGTTCATGGAATTTTCTGCGTAACTAAATGATATTCCTGTAATTACATTTTTAGTATGCACCGGCATTTTTAAATCTGTTTTTCCAACTATTTTGACCTTTTTCTAATTCTTCATCGGTTAACACATTAGTATAGAATTCTGGTAATGGCATAATAGTACTATAATCAGCTGCTATTCTCCATAGCTCACGATCTAAATCACTTATTGCTGTTCGTCTATGTAGTGAGGCAAATTGGTCCATTAATATTAAATCACCGACTTTAAATATGTGATGATCCATATATTTAGATCTCATTATTTTTTTATATAATGTATCAACGAATTCATCTCTGTCAATTTGCTTTCTCTTTCCACCTGGTGGTGTATACCATACCTTCCTAATAAAATGGTATGAGAAATAGATATAGTCTTCATTAGTATGCGGATGCTTACCACACAATGGTCTAATTTGACCGCTATGACTATCCATTACTTCTAGCTCTGGGTCATCATCTTCTATTTCCATCATAGTATTATTTTTGTATTTAAAATAACAAACAATATTATTATAATAATCTTTCTCTTCTTGTGAAAAATCTTTAAATACATCTCTCGTATTTACTATCGACAAAGTAGTATCTTCACATTCCTTGTGACAATATAATCCTATTAGTATTTTTTTAATATCTTTTCTTGAGTTTCCGTTTGAATGCCAACCTAATTCTTTTTCACCGAACATACCTACTTTCTTTCCATCTATTTTTTTACCAGTGACAATAAATATTTCTGGATTTTCTTTAGGATTCATCCAAAGCTTTGGTGTTTCAGGTTCACCAAACCTTCTCATTACTTTAACATACTCTGGTTGAGTAAAGTCTTGCTCATAAAAGAAAACTGGTTTACCGGTTTGAACTTCTTTTGCAACTTCTAATAGTTCTTCATCAGAAAAATCTACTAGCTTTTTAGAATTTTGTATTTGAGTAGTCAAACGCTGTCCTCCATAATTGTCTGTTCATATAGTGTATCGGCGATCTCCTATGGATTGTGTGTAATTGATCCATAAAGAGTAAGTCACCTCTTCTAAATACATGGTGTTTCATATATTTTGATCTAAATACTTTTGAATATAAGTCAGCATAGAATTCATCGATGTCTAATTGTTTATCACCAATGTATGCTTCTTTTAAATATTGAATTAGAAAATATAGATATTCTCTTCCATCTACTGGATGCTTACCTACAAGTGGTCTTCTATCATCATCTTGTATAGCTTTTTTATAATAATCATTATCAACATTAAATGTTCCTTCAGTTGCTGGATTTCTATAAGCACTCTTCGGCCATAAGATAACATCCTTACCATCGAGATGAACATCAATGCTTCGATAATAATCTTGTTCTTCTGGTGTTAGTTCAGCAAACATGTCACACCAATTACATATAGAAAGCACAGTATCAACACATTCTTCTACACAATATAATGATACACAATATTCTGTTAACTTATGTCTTCCAGCACCGTTAACATGCCATTCTAATTCTTGATCTTTAAACATGCCAATCTCTGAGCCATCAGGATTTACCTGGCCAGATACGATACTTATTTCTGGGGTATCTTTAGGATTCATAAAGTATCCTTGTTTCTCGCAACGACCAATACGGTTACATGCCTCAACATGTTGAGCTCTTGTTAAATTTTGATCATGGAGTACTACAGAACCATCTTTAATGATTTTCTTTACTAGTTGTGTAATCTCTTCGTCGCTATAATCTAATATCTGTGATGTCATCTTGCCCGTCCAAACTAAACATAAAGGCTATACGTGGTTCTTCACTTTGATTAAATACTCCGTGTGCAAATCCAGTATTAAAGAAATATGCTTTGCCTGCTTCTAAATGTGTTTCAATTTCTTTACCTTTCACTTTAAATCTATTTATTACTTTCTCATTTGTATAAACTGGTATTACAACTCTTGTTGCATAGGTAGGATCATAATCAATATGCATAGGCACATCGGTATGACCATCGAGTTTAGTAATACGAATTCTCATCTTATCACATTTAAACTGATTTGTTATTTCTTCAAAGTAACTTCCAATTAATAAATCGTTTGGCTTATTATATAATTTCTCTTCATTTCTTCTCAGTCTTGCTTTTATATCATCAGTATATGGTAACTCTTCACCGTTAAGTTCTGTTAAGTTTATCTGTTTAAAGTTATCGTATACAGATTTACTGAGCGCCATATGATTATCACATAGAGCTTTATTTGCAGTTTTAACATCAACATATTCGGCAGCTAAAACATCTGTTGCTGCTTGAAGCTTGCCAAGATCTATATTGATATGTTTTAATTCACCATGTGTTGGTAATTTGTATTTTGTTCTTGCTTCCATGATTCTATTTATACAACATAGTTATGGTGTTTTCTCATATGTGACTTATACCACTTAGCTGTACGTAATAATTTTCTTGGTTTATCTTTAAGTATATCTGGTCTTCTGTGTATTCCTATTATATTATCAAACAAACATATATCACCTTCTTGCCACGTATGTTTATATATGTATCTATCATTACATACATAATCATTCCATAGTTCATCAAATAATGCTTTACTTGCACCTTCTTCAAAATTATCTAGTGGATCACCATTAAGACTAAACCCGTGTACTTCATATGGACTAAAGAATAAACCCTCAACACCTTTTATTGGGTGATTAACTACAAGCCTATGATTATTCATTATACCTCTACTCGCCCCAAACTTTTCTTTATTCTCAGGCTCCATGTTTTGACAGTTAACTATCTCACGTGTATTTCTATTCTTATTAATCTCATCAAGAACTTCTTGACCATATATCTTTTTGAATGATGGTTGCCATGCCTTCTTAATAACACCTAACGTTCTTTTAGGATCTAGTATAACAGTAAGTTCTCTTAGTTTATTCTGTTTCTCTTCAGGTAATTGATTAAAGTATGGTATTGAATTAGCAAACCAAGTCTCAGTTTCATAAGTAATCGTCTTAGCATATAAGCCTATCACTTCTTCTGCATCAGCAACTGGTGTCATGTTTGTATGCCAATCTAATTCATAGTCACCAAATAATCCTTGGTTCCTATCATCCATCATCTCATTAGTTACAGTCCAAAACAAATTAGAATGTTCTTTATCTGTACACCATATCTCTGGGCTTAAATGATAACCTAAACCTAATGACCATTCAGCATATTCTTCGGGCGTTGCTCCACTATCACGTATAACAACTACACCTGCTTTACCAATTAACTCAGCTATATTATCTGGGTTTAATTCAGATAGAGATAATCCTAAATAAGTTGGTACTACCATAGAGGTGTTAAGCAAAGCCTTGCTGTTGGACTGTCGTGCATTCGTCTTCTCCTTTTATAATATTTATCACCACTCTGAGCAAGGAAAAAAACGTCAGATGGTACTAAACTATGCTCTGAACATAGAGCTAGTTGTCTTCCTCTGTTTTCGTGAAACATTTCATCGACATGAAAATTGCTCATAATAAGATCCATTGTTTTAACAGATGCATAATTCCAATTCTCAAACTGCTTGAGTAGATGTAATGTCTTATGTGGTTTCTTTGTATAAACTAAACCTAATCTATTACCTATCATACCGAATCCTTTTGAGAAACTAAACATTACTTGTTCAGTATTTTTTGGTATATGTATTCTTTGTGTAGCTGTGCTAGATACATATGTGCAGTCTAATATAACAGGGCAATCAACTTCTACATCTCTAAACATACCATCACCAGCAAATGGATTAGATAGATATAATACTTTGTGCGGATCAATAAAATACGAATGTTCTATCTCTGTTCCTGCATCAATCATATTAGGATATTCATAATCACCTTTAATGTATTGCCATTGACGATCTTCTGTTTGTAACCAATGGTGAATTGCATCTGTTGTACCATTTGTAACATAACAGTATGGAAAGTCACTTAAGTCAGTAATGTCATGAACCCAATTTCTATGCGTAGCCTCAACCCATTCTAATTCTTGTGTAGCTTTACCTGATCCACGTTTATAATACGTATCGGATATACGTTGTTCTTTCAGCAGATGCCAAACATCTTCTGACATAGGTACATCTACCCATCTATTCTTTTTTAAAGTTTCTTTTTCCAAAATCTCTCTGCCAATTTACCACCTAAATCATACTTACCTAATATTAATCTGCGTGGTTCATCATGGTGTACTTTATGATAACCATCTCCGCCTAAAATCCAGTTCATCCATGGACCATCTGTTGGTCCTTTCGGAAAATGACCAAATATATTTAACATACCGAATCCTATCTTTGCAAACATGAATGGCATAAATGCTGCACCCCACCAGAAGTATGGAGATATAGCCATACACGCAGCCCAATATAACCATAAGAATGTATCCCAATTCTCATGAGCCCATACAAGTCTTGGGTTATCATATAAGTCCTTTGCAAATTTAACTGGAATATGTGGTATAGTCCAAGTAGTAGTTGCTACTCTCCATATACCAAGCTCTTTCCAATTATGTGGATCGAGTGGTCCTTCTGTATCTGCATGGTGCATTCTATGACTTGCCACCCAACCAATAGGTGTACGAACACAAGCAATAAGTATGCCTATAATAAATCCCCATTCATGAAATACAGATGTTCTAAATTGTCCATGAGCAAAGTATCTATGTAATCCCACAGAAACAGCATAGTGTGTAATTATTTGACACCATATGAAGCCTAAGCCTGTTGCCCATAAAAATAATTCTAAGTCCATTTTCCCATTGCCATATATCTATTCCAAAAATTATACGTCTTCCCTTCTTTACTTTTCATTGTTCGCCATCCACCATTTAATAATTGAATGCCATTTTTTTCTGCTAGCTCTTGCTCATCTTTTACACAGTTAATATGATCGTCCTCATCTGTTTTATTATTACTTTGTAAACATAATAAAGTTCTTTCAGGATCAAAATAATATTCTTTCATACTCAACATATCGGGCATATGTTCACATGAGGTATTAATTATTAAATGAGCTCTACGCTTCTCTTTATAATTAAAATAATCACCCATGCTATTGCTAAATATTTTAACATCTTGTATATCTACCCACCATGTACTTAGATATACTCCAAATACTTTTGCCGCAAATGGATCCACATCAAAAAAGTCAATAGCTCTTATCTGATCACCGTATTTATTATATAACAAATCTATAAGAGGAAAGCCAAACCAACCACCAACGATTTCAACCTTAAATCGACCGTCCTCATCACGCGGTATTTGTACATTATCTAATTCTTCTACTAGCCAATTCTTACCTTCTATCTGATTAGGTGATATGCTTTCAATAAATCTATCCATCTTATCTGGATAATTTCTATTAAACCATTTGAGCATATTATAATATATTTCAGGATCTACTGGTTTTTTTATATCATGACCCATATGATCTGCTTCTTTCGTACCTAATTCTTTTTCTAAATCTACTATTCCTAATTGCATCCGTATACCACATAATATTTACCTTTCCATCTATTAAATTCATTAAATGTCCAGATTTCTTTTAATTCATTTTGTTCAGCTAATTGTTTATTACCAGTAATAGGATTACAATCACCGTTATGATGTTCATTATCACCTACTAATATAAATTCTCTATCCTTATACATCTTACCTAACGGCCACATCTTTTCACAAGCATAATTTATAATGAGCTCTTCTTTTAGTTCAATATCAAATACAACATCAGCAGTAATAATTTCATCGCAAGCTCTTTGAGGATCGTAGTCATACATATTTACTGTAAGTCTATTAATAGAACTAAACTCATCATATAAATTTCTTTTATCCGCTGGACCAACTATAGCAATAGATTCAGCATCACTAAATGTTGTTATCTGTGTATATATCCAGGCATCAACTTGCGTCATAACTTGTCCAATATTCCCAGGGCCATTGACCCTCTGTTTCATGTAATTCAAATGCTTCAATACCCATTCTTTGTATTCGAATGTGCGATGTATTAAATAATGTCATCCTTGCTTCTTCTCTTTCGGTATGAGGCGGCTCACTAAAATTATAATTATCTACAATGCCTTCTTCCCAATACGCTAATCTATCGTTACGATAATGCTGGTAATATAAGTATTTATCTAAAGACTTGTAGGTGAACATAAGCTTCTCTAGATTTTCATTTGTATAATCAAATAGCCATTGAGCATCTTGCCATGCTACAAAGCTTGAGTTAACGTGACAATCTGATCCTTTACCAAACCATTTGTGTGCACCTTCTTTTTTTATATTCCAGTGGTTTAGAATAAATGTTGGCTTATCAAAATCTCTACTTACTAATTCTGTTATATCACCGTGAATTAAATTATCTAAGTCTACCCACAGCTTTGTGCCTGGAAGATCTAAATCAAACAGACATAATTTTTCACGAGTAAAAATTTTATCTTGACCATAAGATCTCCAATGATCTGGACCAAATGTATTATAATCTATTAAGCCTACATCAGGATTAATCCCACTAGGGTTATCAGTAATACAAGTAAAGTTAAAATCCAGATCACAGAACCTCTTTATACTTCCGTATAATCTATTAACGTATTCTGGTCCATATAATGTTCCCCACTTAAACGTAAAGAAGTTTAATTTTACTTCCGGGTTCGACTTCGCTAGGAAATCCTCCGTACTCAATAATATACCATCTGACGACATTCTTGTAAAATTCCTCTGAGTTATGATTTGCTTTAAATTGTTTTATCCATATATTGTTTGCATTATGCGAACTTATAACTCGTGCGGCTTCTAACTGAAGTTCACGTGTATCAAAAGTATTTATAAGCTCTTCTATTGCGTCCATAATGGGATCATATTTCCTGGCTTGCGTTTAGGTATCTTACTATCAGCTGAAGATACGCAAGCACTTGTTGTACATATCTTGGGCCCATCATATAGCTGGAACCCGGTTTCTATTTGACCTAATGGCTCATCGTGACAAGAATAACTTCTCTTGATTGTGCCATCTGGTTCACGAATAATAATGCTTCTATAACCTGATGAACATTCCCATCCATTAAAGTTATTAAAGTTAAATGCATTGAATCTTTCTGCTTGATCCATGTACCATTTCTTACCATGTTTATCTGTGAATTCTATTTCAAAGTGAGCAGGTACTTTACCATATCTATTATCTACTGCTTTGTTCCGCCATTTATAATGTGGTCTTTCTACTTTCTTTTTATCCTCAGTGTATCCTCTTTGTGGCATTCCGTTGTGTAAACGTTTTAACTGATCATCTGTGTATCCGTCTACAACAAAAGAAGCGGTAGGATCTGATTGTGGTTTAAGCGTTACATTAATATCACGATCATGAAAGTATAATGCCTCTTCATAAAACTCTTCAAAGAACTCGGGTACCATTACCATATTGATAGTAATCTGTATATTATGTTCTTGACAGAACTCTAATTTATCTGCAAATTCTTTTACCTTCTGTGGTGTATTTACATGTTCTCTATGGTAAGAAGCTGTAATCGATACACGATGCATATCTTTTGATGCTTGATAATATTCCTCGAACCATTTCATAGGCCGAGAAACATTCGAGGTCATGTGAAGTGAGTGAAAATTGCATTGGCTAACATCATCATTGAGATGACGTACAATATCCAAATACTGTGGATGAAAGGTTGGCTCTCCACCAGAGAGACTAAAGTGGAACGAATTGAACCCTCTTTCCCTTGCTTGTCTTTTAATTTCATCTATTGTTCCTATAGTTGCTTTAAGTGGTCTATGGTCTTTCTTATCTGATCTTGCATACGGCCAGCAGTAAGAACAGCGGTAATTACAGAATCTTCCTAGTAACCAAGATACTGTAAATGTATCTCTATCCAACATAGAACGTGTACCAAAATGTTCTATATCGTCAAAAGGTATTTGACCGAAATCATACTCACTCCACTTTAATTCTTTTACTGCCATTGTGCTGCAAATGGGTCAAATGCTTTATTACATTTAAGAGCACAAACCTTTAATCGGTCAGGCCCAACTTCCCATGCTTCCTCTATTGAATTAAAAAATGTATTTATAATTTCTTCTATAGGTGTAGTGATTGCATTAATATTATACTGATCTATGTGTTCCCATATCTGTGCCTCACCTGGTTTTTGCCACCATTTATACATTTGCCCTGCTGTCCAACAACAAGGGAATACAAATCCCTCAGCTGAAATATAAATCTCTTTTTTCTTTATGCATTTAGGCTCTATGTCAGCCACATCCAAATACTTATCCATAGAGCCAAACTTCCTAGTAATCTCATCAAATGTTGTCCCTGCTTTGTTCTTAAAGCGTTCCATAGTAGGCGGCTCCAAGAGTTGTGTGTATTGCTCATGTCTGTCCTGTGATTGATGTGAATCTTTTTTCTTTAACGTTGCACTAGAAATATATCTACCTGATTTCTTTACACTAAATGTTTTAACACCTAATGTCTTTGACCATAACTCAGCCTCTTCCAGCTGATGTTCGTTATGTTTAAATACTAAGAATTCCCACTTCGCGTTACCGCCTGCTTCACAAAAGGCGGCCATATTTTCTTCTACTTTATTCCAATTAACACCTTGTCTATATAAGTGATTAGTGTCATCTAAACCGTCAACAGAGAATGTTACATGGTCTACAACCTTTGCTAATCCTCTCCACCAATCAGGTGTTCGTGCACCACCGTTTGTATTCATTGCAAGACGTATCTTCGGATTAACTTCCTTTAACCATTGGCATATCTCTAATGTTTCAGGTGCCATCATCGGATCACCATGATTACCACACATATAGAGGTTCTCAAGCTGGCGCACAAAAGCTTCAGGCATTATAGTCTTGACATCCATCAATGATAGATCAGCATTAGTTAAATGATAATTATCTTTACCACCATTTACATTACGATCACACATTGGACATCTCGCTTGACACTTCTGTGTTGGCTCAAGATGAACCTGTTTTATATCTTTATAGTCGTACATTATTGACCTGGTTCAATAACCCCTGGATAATATTTTAATGCTACTCTAGGATCATTATTCCAAATATGAGCGGTAGCCCATTGTTTTTCTATACACCACCAACAGCGTTTACATTCTATTTTAAATCCATCTGTTCTTTCCCATGGTCCTTCGCAGCTTCTTGTTAATGGACCAAGCTCTAATAATAACCCATACTTTTTATATAAAGCTAATACAACTCTTTTATCATCATGTATAAACGGAAGATTCTCGTGAAACGCATGTGTTTCAACTTTACTATCGTCCCAGTCCGTTCCTATTTTCATTTTATCTATTAAACCATTTTCCATTAATGGAAGATGTATCCGCTTAATCTTTTCTTCATCCCAACCAGTACTATCATGATCACGATTCATAGCTCTTTTTTCCCATGCTACACCCCAATATAGTGATTCAATATCTGATGGATTTAGTGTTACACCGTTAAATAATTTTGTTATTTTTTTATCAGTAGCCAATTGCCACGATACTTCCGTACCATGATCTATATATTGTACTGAATTAGCTACACTAGTTCTATGCTCTCCAAATTTAACATTAGGAAAATAATCTTTTACAAATTGAATAACTTTCTTTGCGTGATGAACTTGAAAAGGTCTCTCATCAAGGCAAACTGACCATTGGTGTATTGTTGTATCCCAATTATTTTTATCAATATGATATGCAAGTAACCATAATAACATGGCTGAATCCATTCCACCTGACATGCCTATTCCGATATGTTTATCTGATTCATCAAAATTTAATTGTACATTATATGTTTTTTCATGAGGTATTTCTCTTGCTTTACCTCTTCCGTATATTACTATATTTTCTTCAATCATTAACTTAGCCTCTCGCTTAATTCAACATTTAGTTTTGAGCACCTCTTTGTGCAAACTTTTAATTTAGGCATGACCTCATCGTCATACGAATTAGACCAAGATTTCTCTAAGTCTTCTGTAAAGAATGGATGATTTACTATCTCATCCCATGTGTGATAGTTTATATTATTCCAATTCTCATCATAGTTATCCATAAATCTTTCCCAAGCATGTTTATCACCTGAGTTTAATCTTGTCCAATAGTTATAATTAGACTGATGCCAACAACATCTATATACTCCACCATCATGTGATATTTGCCACATACCATTTTCAGACCATTCACATACTATACCAGATTTTTCTTTTGCATTATCTAGATTCTGTTCTACACTTAAAGCAGGGTTAATCTCGACATCTTGTATGAGTGTCTTCGCTTTTTCTGCCACCTCATCTAAATTACTCTTAGGTGATAAATCAATTTCTGCATCACGCATATCTTTATAATCTGCATCTTCACCTTTCATAGCTTTAAAGATAGCTAACTTACTTGCTACTTGTTCTATTCGCTGTACTCTATCTCTATGAAATTCTGCAAATCCATATTCTGTTGCTAACTCTTTTGCTCTTTCTTCTAGTGGTTCATTAAATTCAAATGGAATCATTTTCCAACATGCAATACCACCCGCACCTATAAATGCTTTTGCATTTGCAATAATCTTATCGAAGCTAGTATTGATTCTATACATTTCTTGTGTTTCATTATCAATACCATCTAAATCAAAAAAGATTTTATGTCTATCTATGCCATCAACAGTAGGTAAATGCTCACTTAATATAGCACCAAGTTGTGCCCACCATTTTGGATTACGCATAGATGCATTAGTAGATATAGTAAGCATCTCTATATCTTTCTTTGCTGCGTATTCTATCATCTCTAGAAAGTTTGGATGAAGAGGTGAATCACCGAATCCACCATCGTATGATACATACTTTAATGGAGAAGCCTCATCAAGTAATTTGTTATGAGCTTCTAATGTCATATTAATATTTTTTGGCGGTCCGCCAATTTCATCTGTAACAGAATTAATTACTTTATGACGTATACACCCGGGGCATTTTGCCTGGCAATTTGATGTAACCTCTATGGTTAATTGATCTAATCTATTATCAAGCATTTACATAATCCCATATTTTAGGAGCCATCTCTTTTGCAGATACATCATATAATTCATCTTGTAGTTTTACTAGTTCCTTAAACTTATATGTATCTATTGTTCTTCTACCTGTCAATCTCTTTAAGAATTCTTTTGTAAAATCATTTTCATCTGTGTTTGCTAACAAATGAAGCTTGACATCTTCTTCAAGATTTACAATATCCATAACCTGAGGCCAATGAACAAATGTAGCTCTTATATTTGCAGGTGTATCAATTGAGTCTCTTATATCACACAAGTCTTTATATATTTCATTCATATAAAAAGCCTGATATGATGATGTAGTACACACAAATAAAAACTTAGTTACATATGGTGCAATCTCTTTTATATTATTTATAACTGTCTGATAATCTCCACCGGTTCTAAAGTAATTAAATAGATCACCTGTACCATCCATAGACACTGTTACATTTATGCTTTTAAAATGCGGCCAAAGATCTTTAACGCTATATCCTTTATATTCTAAGATACTCATATTTGTATTGTATATAAGCTGAATCTTCTTTGTATCGATGTTTGGATCATCTATCATTCTATGTAAGTGTTTATACATATCTCGTGTATAGAATGGTTCACCACCAGAAAATTCTATTGCTTCTACTCGCGGTATAACATTTTTAAATAAATCATCAATAACTTCAGTAGTTGGAACAGGAATCTTTACTTCAGGTGTAGATATATGCGGAAATCGAAAATCATTTCTTAATGTTGTTTCTATCTCAGGGAATTGTCTACCAGTTAATTCAAATCTTGAATTAGATGATGTATCACAATGTCTACATTGATAGTTACAGGCTCGGGTTGCTTTGATCTGTAAATCTTTTATATAGATGTTATCACTATCATAATCAGGCTCAGATATATGCTCAATATCTAGTGATCGTGTTCTGTACGAAGATACTCCAGCCTCTTCCTGTAATTTACAATCTATACAACCATTTGGAAATACACCATTACGAAGTTGCTGACGAACCTTTACAAAGTCACTATTATTAATTACTTCAGAAGGAAGTTTATCACTACCTGATTCTACAAAGTCATGTCTTTTAAAACGAAAGCATGGAGCATATCCACCTTTCTTGAAGTCTAAATGACCCCAAGCGTATTTACATTTTAGCATCCAAATCCTTCTTCAATAAATTTAGCAAGCTCAGGATTATAATCTTCTAATTTTGAATCATAATATTTATCTAAAGCAATAATCTTTTCTCTGAATCTTTTCCATCGTCTATAATTAAATTGTTGTTTTTTCTTTAATTTCATTTTTTCGGCATCAATTTTAGCAATACCGGTTTTCAAAGTTATAGCTTCTTCCTCATATGCTTGAGTTGGAAATCCATCGACCATACTAACATACTCAGATGGATTACTATTTCTCATTTGGAACTTATAAGTGTCTTTATCCCACTGTTCTTCTAACCACTTTAAATATTCAGGTGGTGCATGATTAGGACAATAGTCACCATCCTTTACTATTAATCTTGACACACTACACTCTGGATAATTCTCAGCAAACCACGCTACATCACCGGCTAATCCATTTAAATTTAATAATGAATATGTTGAATGCACATGATGTTTAACCATGTTATGAATTTTAGAATGATACCATTTATAAATTTCTAATGTCTCTTTCCAACCAGGAGAACCCCAACGCTGATATGAATTATAATCATTGCATCCATCTAATGAGCAAGTAAGAATAATTTCTTTAAATAAATTTAACTTATCTATTATTCGTTCATCGACTTTATTTGTACAATTACTTACAATCTCAAGTCTTAATTTTTTTGGTTTAGCTTCTTTTATTAAATGATCTAATAGTTTTTCAAAATTAGGCGAATAGAATGGTTCACCACCAAGGATTTTAAGATGCTGTAACTCGGACCAATCTACACCAAGAGATTTAATAAATTCAATTCTTTGTTTAGGAATCTTTGTAGGTTTTCTACTTCCAAGATTAGTTATTTTAGGAAAGGTGGGATTCCCAGCGCTTTCAATATCATATCTATCATCATATACAAATTCTACGTTTAATAGATGTTCATCTCTTCTATATAAATTACTTGAAAACATTGAGTCACACATCTTACATTGAAGATTACATATATTATCAAGGCTAATTTCCATGCCTTTTAAACCAATAAAATTTTCATCTAAGTTTTGTAAGTCTAATCTATAGTCAGTATTAGCTTGTCCTCGCATAGACATAGGTTGCATTTTATCTGGGTAAGCTGCTTCATTTAAATAACATTCATTACATTCTTCTATCTTTTCACCGGCAAGCATCTTTACTCTCATCCATTTAAATGCATCTTCTAAGGTATCATTAGTATTCTCACCGAGTTTTACAGTGCCTCTACCACGCAGACTAATACCACAGCATGGTCTTAAAGAATTTTCCATTGTTACAGTAGTATGAACCCAAGGATACATGCATACTACACCATTATCTTTACCCTCATAATCATATCTACTCATTTATTATATCCTCAAATCTGTCATCTAAATCTAATATATTTTGATTTCTAAGTTTATCCATCGCAGCTACGCTGTTTTTAAATTTTTTATATTTATGATAGTCAAATTTGCTGGCTTGTAAAATACTAATAGCTTCTTCAGCTTCTAGAGTTTTTCTTCTCCATACTTCATTTGTTTGCTGATGTCTATCATCATAATTTTCAATCCATCTTTTTAACCAGGCTATTTGATATTCTTTATATTCATCTGGTATAGCATCAAGATTATATTCTTCTGGCCAAAATACAACACCAAAGAATAATGGAATATTAAATTCCATCAGCTCATCCCACCATGTATCAAGCACTGGCATATTAATAGCAGTAGCAGTTAATTGAATTTGTAAGTTTTTAAAATTCTCTTTATATTTCCATATATTTTGTTTAATTTCATTCCAATTACTTTTATGTCTTTGGTATTCTTGTACAGGGCCTGCGGCATCAACAGATAAAGTTATTTCAAGTTTGCCACTAATAGAGTGAAGCTTATTAAACCATTTATCAGATGCGTTAGTTGCATTAGTAGTTATACCAACATACATATCAAGATCTTTAATATGGTCAATCCACTTTCTTATTTCTAAATCAATAGAAGGTTCACCACCTAATATCATAAGTTTTTTACAATTAGACAAATCTATATCATAAGCATCTGAAGTATCTAAGTGCATTACTTCAACTCCCTTTTCTTCTTCAATCAAACTAGATGCACCTTCCCAACACATGCGACACATTAAATTACATTTATTACCTGGTCTATAATCGAATCTTACTACTTTGTTTTCACTATGGAAGTCTGCAGGATAACCTTCGTATTTCTGCCTTCTTGATAAAACATTAGGAATATTTCTCTCTTCGGTATTAGTACACTCAATACATGCCGGATGAATTTCATCTTCATACATTAACTGTTTAAAGTCTTTTAAGTATTTTGAATCCTTATAGTCTGTATATGTACCTTCAAAAACATCACCTTTCCATTCACAGCACGGTTTACATCCTACTGTACCTTCATAAGCTAAGCCTAGCCAGGGTGCTTTACAATATGGTTTAGTTCGCATTTAGTATCTCTTCAAATCTGTAATCTAAGTCATTTATATTTTCATTTCTCCAGCCGTCCATTTTCTTAACTTCTCTTTTAAAACTTTCATTATACTTCTTGTCATATCTATTTGTTTTAAGCAATTCAATTGCTCCTTTTGCCTCAGTCTTTTGTCTGTCGTTTTTAGATTCTTTTGATATCCAATCCTCTAGCCATTGTATTTGGGCATCTTTATATTTATCTGGAATTGCTTTGAGACTATATTCCTTTGGATATATAACAGCATGGTAATATGTAGGTATATCTAACTTCATAAATTCATTCCACCACACATCTAACGTAGTAAAATTAATTGCTGATGCTGTGAGTTGGATTGATATTTTATTTCCGAACTCTTTTTTATATTTTATTATATTTGATTTTAACTGTTTCCAATCACTTCCTTTTCGTTGAAAGTCATTAATATCTCCAGTAGCATCAATTGATAACCAAATGCTCAGTCTACTCTTTAACTTTTTTAATGACTCAAACCATTTATCAGAAGCATTTGTTCCGTTGGTTGTTATAATTACGTGTGTATTAAAGTCTTTAATATGGTCAATCCACTTTCTCACTTCTAAATCGATAGATGGTTCACCACCTAATATCATAAGTTCTTCACATTTAGACAAATCAATGTCGTATGCATCACTCATATCTTCTACTCTGAATACTGGTTTTGCATTGTTAAATTTAATTTCTTCTTCTTCACGCATAGATGAAGCCTCAGAATGACACATTCTACACATTAGGTTGCACTTATTTCCTGGTCTGAAATCAAATTTGACTAATTTGTTATCATTTGATTTATAATTAACCTTATGCCTTAGCATTTGTAATCTTGTTGAGTCGTCGTTGTTTCTTTCATTATCAATACATATTTTACATCCTTCACTCATATCATCTTCGTACATCATCTTTTTAAAATCTTTTAAGTAATCAGATTTAATATAGTCTGTGTATCTACCTCTGAATGCTGATCCAGATTCACCGCGAATATATTCACAACACGGTTTACATCCTACCGAACTTTCATAGGATAATCCTATCCAGGGTGCGTTACAATATGGTTTAGTGCGCATCAAACATTTCTCTGTATTGTGGTACAATATCTCTCACATCTTGACCTCGTATCTCATCTAGTTGATTTGTTATATCAATGAAGCCTTGTAAATGATCTTTAGAATAATCTTCTGATTGCATGAATCTTATTGTACTATCTAATACCTGATAGAAATGTTTTTTTACTTTGTCTGAATAGTCAGTACCTTTCATCCATTCTTTATATAATTCATAATGATCTTCTACGTCATCTTTCAACATTTGAGGAAGTACTTTAATGTTATAATATTTTGGTGAGTGACACATGTGCTGAGTTATAGTCGGCCGTAAACCATCAATAGGATTATATCTATCTAATCCACTCTCTTCTAATTTCCATTTAATAAACTCAGGCATGTGATATACATTATAAGGTGTAACAGTAAATGTAAACCAGCATTTTAGATTTACATCACGATTGTCATTTAGCTTTTTCATATGGTTATATACTGAATCCCATTTAGCTGGTGTACGTTGATAATCAAATACAGCTCCATATCCATCAATAGATGCACCTACACGGATCTGTTTAAACTGTGACCATAATTCCATGTATTTATTTGTTACATTTGTTAGATTAGAATTATATTCTATTTCTATATTATGTGCATTACCGCCATCAACTAATCGTTGTAAACTCTCTTCATGTTCTTTAATAATAAGAGGTTCACCACCGACAATATAAAGTTTCTTTGCTGTATGCGCATACTTTTCAAAGTTATCCCAGTAAATAGGAGCATCTTTAAACCAATCATATTGATCAGTCGTCCATTTACCTGTAGAAGTTTGATGTAGTTCTATACGAGTATGAGTATCTTTATATGTTGTTGCACCACTTAGTTTAACATAATCAGGATACCACATATGAGAATCTGTTGGTCCACACATTCTGCATTTAAGATTACAGAAATTACCATAACGTATATCAAAGAATTCAATCACTTGTTTATCTACATCAAGGGTTCCATCCTCCATCGTAATAGGAATAGCTGTTTCTTTTTTTATTTCCCAATCGTTATTCTCATATTCTCGACGAGATGGAATACCATTAATCTCTTCTTGCCTACAGCGTTCACATTCAGGATGCCATTCATCTTTTAGCATAGCTGCACGAACTTCCTTTAATATGTCAGCATTCCTTGCCTCATTAAAGTCATCTTTTCCAGCGTTATATATTGTACCATCTTCCTTACGCATTATACCTTTTTTAGGTGAATACGAATTTGTATTACAACAAATCCTCATATCACCATTATTTCTTAGGTTAATAGAGTTCCAAGGAAGTGGACAGAAGGTATCTTTTTTCATATAAATAAACTTATGTTAATCAATTTATTATTATTTATATGAATTATAAGACTACTAAAATAGAAATACCAAAGACTGGAAATTTACTTTTGTGGGTATCTGGCGGACTTGATTCAGCATTAGGGTTATATACTATAGCTAAACACATTAAACAAAATAAATTAAAGAATAAAATTGTTGTAGCTACATGGAAGAGGGATGCAGGAGATAATCCTAAAAAAGGAAAGCCTGCTAAAGATTGGAATGTTACTCACGCTAAAAAGGTTATGGCATGGGTTGAAAAAGAATTAAAATTAACAAAGACTCAGAAGTTTGAACATATTATTGTAGACACTCCACCTAAAGATGGTTTAAGAATCGATGACAATCAGTGGCAGAAAGTATTTGATGATAATAAAAAGAAATATAAATTAAAAGAGTGTTACGGATTTGTTACTAAAAACCCAGCTAAATCTGTTATGATAGAACATGATTTGTTTACTGATGATAGACCTGCTTATAGAGATGGTGCAAAAAGATATCATCCAGAAAAGCCATTTCAAAACCATGATAAAGCTTGGGTAGCCCGCTGTTTTGAATCAGAAGGTTTAATGAAAGGTTTATTTCCTTTAACAAGATCTTGTGAAGGCCAGGCAGATAAAACAAAAAACTTTACTAAACCATGCAAGAAATGTTGGTGGTGTAGAGAGAAGTACTGGGCTTTTAAACAGTATTAATTACTAGCGGAAAGTCATTGTTTGGTTTATGATAGTCTTGAAGCCAAGATAGTTCTGGGAAGATTGCATCAAAATCTTGTCCTCTTTCTTCTGCAACACGATAACACCATTCAGCAGTCTCAGGTAATCGTACAGACCAATCTTCTGCATTCATGAATGAGGCAATACCTTTAAGTCTATCAATAGTATAATTGTTTTCCATGAAAGCTTCTTTTGTTGGTGCACCAGATAATTCCCAGTTCTCTTCTAACCATGGATAGAAAGCCTCATACTTTTCAGTAACCTTCTTCTTAAAATCTAATGGCAATGCTTTACAATTTAATTGAGGCGGCCAATATGCCAGATGGTTATCAATCATGCCTCCACCCTGAGGCCATGTATTTAACAGCTTCCATTTATTTGTTAATTTCCATTTAACAAAATCTGGTATAGACCATATGTTGAGTAGTTGTATAGTATAAGCTGTTGTAAGCCTAAGATTTCCATGAGGATAGTTATCTAACTCTCTCATTTTTTTAGTGAGATGGTCAAATGTTGCAGGATATCTTATATAATGCAACCTATCTCCCATATCATCAATAGAGAAATGAAATATAACTTCCTTAAAATGCTTCCATAAATCGAACAAGTTGTCGTCCCACTCCATTCCGTTTGAGTTATATCTCACTTCAATCTCACTAGCATAACCATCTTCAATGATTTGCTCTAATAATTCATAATGTTCTTTCATTACAAGTGGTTCACCACCTGCCCAATACAATTGTTTTAGTTTAGGTATTTGTTCGTATAGTTCATCAAAGAACATAGGATTCTTTTTATGCCATGCATAACTTGCACCTACGAAGGCTAACTTACCTGTCTCCTTCTCCCAACGCATTGTTTTTTCTAAATTTTCATTCTTCAATTTAGGATGTATTTTTTTATGTTCTACAATCCAACCCGAAGAATCGTTCGGTGAGCACATGACACAGGCTAACTGACACTTAGACCCAAGGCGAAGATCCACGTATCGGATTTGTGGTGGTACTGAACCAGTCTCTGGATCGTAACCTTCTAATACTGACTCTAAACCTAATTTATTAATCCATTTTGTGGTCTCCCACATCCTCTTAGATCTATGCCCTGCATCTTCCTCTTTGTAACACTTTAGACAACTAGCAGGTTTTTCACCACGCATCATTGCTTTACGTGTACCTCTCATGTAAGCATTATTCCATGCTGATTCAAGTGATGTATTAGCAAGATTAGAAGGCATACCATCATCATTCTTTAAAATGCCAATGTCTGATTCTATTTTATCTTGAGAGTCTGGATTCTGGACACCGGAAGCGTTAGCTGTACAACATACGCGCATGTGTCCGTTTGGTCTTGTTGAGAGGTGTACCCATGGAAGAGCACAAAAAGTTTCACTTGGATAATTCATAACAATATTTATACAATAAAAAAGGGCTCCGAAGAGCCCTTAGAATTTTACTTATTAGTTAAGTAATGAACCTGCTGCGTTGTAGATATCTATACGGTAATGAGAACCGTGTTGTCCATCTAGTAGGTCAGCATCTAAACCTGAAGAAGCACCATCAACTGTCTTAATAGCAGTTAAGATCTCTGCAGCGGTTTGATCTGCAGTAGCAGAAGCTTCAATAGCATTTAGTTTAGTGTGGTCTGCATCTGTGAATACATTACTGTCAGTCGCTGCTTCAACTGCTGCTCTAATTTCAGCATCAGTTTGGTCAGTTGTAGCAGAAGCTTCAATACCATTTAACTTAGTATGATCGGCGTCAGTAAACACATTTGAATCACTTGCTGCTTCAACCGCAGCTCTGATTTCTGCGTCAGTTTGATCTGCAGTAGCACTTGACTCAATACCATCTAGTTTAGTATGATCAGCATCAGTAAACACATTTGAATCCGAAGCAGCTTCAACAGCTGCACGTATCTCAGCGTTTGTTTGATCTGCTGTTGCACCAGACTCAATACCATCTAGCTTACTACCATCAGTAGCTAAGTCACGTCCATCAACCGTACCACCAATTGTCAAGTTACCTGATGAAGGATTATACGCTAATCCAGTATCACTTTCAAGACCTTGTGTACCTGTAGCACCATCAACAAATACCGGATAAACAGTCTCATCAGTAGTGTTATTTGCAGTAATTGTAACAGTAGTTGCTAAAGTTGCAGTATCAGCATTACCTGTAATAGCACCCGTAACATCACCTTCTAAGTTAGCAACTAAAGTACCAACCGCATAGCCAGTACCACTAACATTAACTGTTGTAGTAGGCTCAGCTTGGTTGTCTTTAAAGATCTTCCACTTACCTGAATCAGAAGCATCTCTGAATAAACCACCATAAAGGTCTTGTGAACCTGATGTATCATACAATCCGTATAAACCAATATCCACTGCATCAGCCGAACCATTGTTAGTAGCTAATGATAATAGTGGATCAGCAACTTCGATTGTTGTTGAGCTAACTGAAGTGCTCGTACCAGATACTGTTAGGTTACCAGCAATTGTTACATTATCTGGTAGACCGACTGTGATTGTTCCTGAAGACTCAGCAACTGTAACCTCGTTGGCAGTTCCGGCGAAAGTAACTGTACCACCGAGAGATGTGGCTGTTGAGTTTGAACCATCACTTACAGTAATAGTTGAGTTAGCAAGTTTAGCGTTAGCAATTGAACCACTTAAGTGTGAGTTATCAACTGAACCTGCAACTAGATGCTCACTATCAATTTGAGCGTCAGCAATCAATGCATTAGTAATTTGATCAGCTGCTATATGTGCAGTGTCAATTGAACCATCTACATAGTGCTCTGAGTTAATTGAATCATCAGCAATCTTTGATCCATCAACAGAGTCAGCTGACATATGAACTAGATCAACTGCGCCATCAGCAATCTGAGCTGAATCAATAGCATCATCTGCCATCAAAGCGTTTGTGATTTGATCTGCAGCAATATGCTGTGTGTCAATTGAACCATCTACATAGTGTTCACTATTGATTGAATCATCGGCAATTTCTGCACCTGTAATTACATCAGCAGCAATATTTGTTACACCAGCATTGGTCATTGTTACATCACCAGTTAGTGAAGCCGCTGTAAATCCAGTGCCATCACCAATTAGTATTTGAGTATTATCTAAAGCAATCTCTGATAATACACCCGAGCTGTTTGCATTTCTACCTAAAACCGAGTTAGCAGCAACATTTTGAACCTTTGCTAATGTTACGTTTGCGTCAGCAATATGGGCAGTATCGATTGAACCATCAACATAATGTTCACTATTGATCTGATCATCTGCAATTAGCGCTGCTGTAATATTATCAGCTGCGATCTTAGCCGTTGTAACTTGAGCAGCACCGATGTGAGATGTATCAATTGCTGCAGCGGTAATGTGTTCGCTATCAACTGCATTATCAGCAATCAATGAACCAACAATTTGATCCGCAGCAATATGAGCCGTATCAATAGAACCATCAACAAGATGTTCGCTATCAATTTGGTCATCTGCAATAAGAGCTGATGTGATTTGATCTGCAGCAATATGAGCCGTATCGATAGAACCGGCGGTGATATGCTCTGAATTAACTGCGTTATCTGCTAGATGAGTACCATCAATAACATCTGCACCAAGTGTTATTACACCAGTGTCTGCTAAAGTAGCATCTCCTGACATTACATTATCAATCCACTTTGATGTTGTTGTGTCGTATAACAACATAGATCCATCGGCGGCAGATGTGATATTTACATCGTTATCTTCGGCAAGAGTGTTCTCAGCGCCAATTTGTGCATCAACGTAAGCTTTAACGGATTGTTGCGATGGTACCTTCGTGGCAAGATCAGATGCCATGTTATCTTCGTCAATTAACCAAGAATAACTGGAAGCATCAGATTGTGCTGAAGTTACAATCGTACCGGCGTCGTCCGGTAGAGTTATTGTTCTATCAGTATTTGAATTAGGAGAAGTTAATGTAAATACACCAGTTCCGCCTGAATCACCCTGAATTTTTATCTTTGACATTTATCGTCTCCTAAAAATTAAACCACTACCCAAGTAGATCCGCTAGGGACCGTCACTGAATAGCCTGAGTTAATGGTTATTGGTCCAGCAGTTAACGCGTTGTTACCAGAAGTTATTTCATAATTTTCTGCAACTGTATAACTGTGTTCCCACATAACCTTTCCTGTAGTGTTTCCACCACCAACTAATCCCCACTCACTTCCATCATAGATTTCCGCACTTGAAGTTGTTGTATTCCATCTAAAGAAACCAGCACTTGGAGATCCATCTCTCTGCGCAGTAGTTCCTGAAGGTATCTTTGCCGAAGCATTGTTACCTGATTCCATAACAGCGCCAGCAGCTTCTACATTTGTAGCATCCGTGACATCTGCTAATGCTTCAATACCACCTAGTTTTGCTAGTGAAGCATCTGTAAAGTCATTAGTACTTTTAACGTGTGTTGTACCATTAGCAATATCATCTAATGTACCACCTAATTCTGATAAATGATCTTGTGCATCATCGGCGGCAGTATATGCAGTTGTAATTGCAGTTTCACGTGCATCTACATATGCTTTAATTGATTGCTGTGTTGCTAATTTAGTAGCAGAATCTGATGCCATATTATCTTCATCAACAACAAATCCCATTCCAGAAATTGTTGTATCTGATAACATAACTGCACCAGCAGCATTAACATTAGTTGCATCTGTTACATCAGCATTAGCTTCGATATTTGCTAGCTTAGTAAACTGTGCATCTGTAAATGCTGAACTTTCTACTTCATATAAAGCTTTAATTTGTGCGCCAGTTTGATCGGCTGTGGCACTAGCTTCTATACCATCTAACTTAGTACCATCTGCAGCAACATCACGTCCGTCAACCGTACCACCTACTGTTATATTACCAGTAAGACTTGCAGTTGCACCTTCAAGGTTAGCAACCATAGTACCAGTTGTAATTGTTAAGTTACCGGTTGAAGCACCTGTAAATGATCCTGTACCAACTATAAATTTATCTGCACTCTCATCAAATCCGATAAAGGCATTATCTGATGAACCACGTTCAAATACTAAACCTAAATCACCTGATGGTGAACCAGTTTGACCATTACCAAGTTCGATTAACTTATCAGTAATAACAGTATTTGTCGAAGCGGCTGTTGTTGTAGTACCATTAACTGTAAGGTTACCACTAACAGTTACATCATCAAATGTTACATCACTATCCGTGGCTACTGCCTGTCCAATTGATATTGCACCACCTGAATATGTAACACCCGTGCCAGCACTTAAATGAGCCCGTACTTCAGCAGCACTTGGCCCTGTATATGTAATAACACCAGTAGAGCTATTATAAGCTAATGAACCATCACCTCCAGAATCAGTAACACTAATATGTGCTCTGGCTTCTGCAGCACTTGGACCAGTATAAGTTATTACACCGGTAGAACTATTATAAGCTAATGAACCATCACCACCGGCATCGGTAACACTTACCTTACCTCTAATAACAGCATCTGTAATTGATAGATCTATTGCACCATCACCAGCATCATCATATGTTGCTGTGATATTTGTATGTGAACCATTAGTAGCAATTTGAGCACCTGCAGCATCTTGTGCTCTCTCGTTTGTATAGTATAAGTTAGATGAACCTTCACTGAGGTCATCTGTATCGTTAGCATTTAGATCATAACCACTCGCACCCGTTGTTGCTGATATTGTTAATCTGTTATTAGCATCATCATATGTTGCAGTTACGTTTGTACCACCAACAATCAATGCATTTACACGATCATCAACTCTTTCATCTGTGAAGTATAAGTTAGATGAACCCTCAGCAGTTTCGTCTGTAGTTTGTGCATCAACATATGCCTTAATAGATTGTTGAGTAGCAAGATGAGTAGCACTATTTGATGACATATCATCTTCATCTTTAACTGCTGAACCACTAACACCCGTATTTAATACTGGCGAAGTTACTGTTGGACTAGTTAATGTCTTATTAGTTAATGTCTGTGTACCTGTTAATGTTGTAACAGTCGCATCGATAGATGCAGTAACACCATTACCACTACCTACCGTATCAATACCTGTACCACCTGCGATAGTTAATGTTTCAGAATCTAAATCAATACTGAGTGCACCACCTGAATCGCCTTGGAAATCAAGATCTTGTGCAGTAACTTGTGCATCGACATATGCTTTAATAGATTGTTGAGATGCAACTTTCGTTGCACTATCTGATGCCATATTATCTTCATCAAGGAAAGCAGTACCACTAATACCTGTATTTAATACAGGAGAGGTAAGTGTCTTCGCACTCATTGTTTGTGTATCAGTTAATGTAGCAACAGTAGAATCTATATTAAATGTAACAACATTACCAGAACCGACCGTAGTAATACCAGTACCACCAGTAAATGTTAATGCTTCACTATCTAAATCAATTGATAATGAACCACCACTATCGGCATCAAAGTCTAAGTCTTGTGCTGTTACACTAGCATCAACATATGCTTTGATTGATTGCTGTGATGCTAACTTAGTAGCAGAGTTACTTGATAAATCATCTTCATCTAAGAATGCTGAACCACTTACTCCCGTATTTAGAACAGGTGAAGTTAATGTTTTATTTGTTAATGTTTGTGTACCAGCTAATGTAGTAACTGTTGAGTCGATAGCAAATGTAACAGCGTTTCCAGAACCTGATGTATCAATACCTGTACCACCAGTAAATGTTAATGCTTCGCTATCTAAATCAATTGCTAATGAACCACCGCTGTCGGCAGCAAAGTCTAAGTCTTGAGCAGTAACTTGAGAGTCTACGTAAGCTTTAACAGATTGTTGTGAAGGAACATGTGTAGCAGAATCACTCGCCATATTATCTTCATCTTTAATATGAGCAGCAATACTTGTTACAGTACCAGAACTTCCTGATACATCTCCTGTAACATCACCTGTTAAATCACCAACAAATGCTGTTGATGTAATACTTGTAGCACCAGTAACTACACCTGCATCTATCTCTATTACACCGTCTAATACAATTTGTTGTCCAGCAACTGGACCAATCATTAAGTCAGTACCACCCGTCGTTGAAATAGTATTACCATTAATGTTAATATTATCAACTTGTAATGCTGTAAGAGTACCTACAGAAGTAATAGCAGGTTGAGCTGCTTCTGTAACTGTAGCTGCTGTGCCTGATGCATTACCTGTTACATTACCTGTAAGGTTACCTACTACGTTTCCTGTTACATTACCCTCAAGGTTAGCAACTAATGTACCAGTCGCATGACCAGTAGCACTTACATTAACTGTAGTAGTTGGTTCGGATTGTGAATCCTTATATAGTTTCCACTTACCAGAATCTGATGCATCTCTAAATAGACCTGAGTATAAATCTTGTGAACCGCTTGTGTCATATAAACCATAAAAACCAATATCAACAGCATCTGCACCAGTGTTGTTTGTAGCCAATGATAACATTGGATCTGCAACATTAACTGTTGTTGATGAAACTTCTGTTGTTGTGCCTGCAACAGTTAAGTTACCAGCAATAGTAACATTAGTAGGTAATCCAACCGTAAGGGTATTACCTGACATTGATGTTTCAATTTCGTTTGATGTACCTGCAATCGTAAGTGTTTCAGAATCTAAATCAATAGCTCCTGTACCAGAATCACCAGCGATATCTAAATCTTGAGCAGTAACCTGCGCATCCACATAAGCTTTAATTGATTGTTGTGTAGCTAAATGTGTAGCAGAATCAGATGCCATGTTATCTTCATCTTTAACTGCTGAACCACTTACACCTGTATTAAGTGTTGCACTCGTTATTGTAGGAGTGGTTAGTGTTTTATTCGTTAATGTTTGTGTACCTGCTAATGTAGCAACAGTAGAGTCTATAGCAATTGAGATATCATTGTTGGATACTGTTGTATCAATACCTGTTCCACCAGAAAAATCTAATGTATCAGTGGCAAGAGCTACTGTATCATCAGAACCACTGTCTGCGCCAACAGTTAATGCAGTTGTAATAGAAGCAGTACTCGCTGCTGTAACTAAACCCTTAGCATTTACTGTTAATACTGGAATTGCTGTTGTAGAACCGAATGAACCTACGTTTGAGTTAACTGTAGCAAATGTAACTGCACCTGTATCTGCCATAGTGGCATCACCTGACATAACATTATCAATCCATTCAGAATTATCAGTATCATATAATAACATTGAACCATCAGCAGCAGATGTGATGTTTATATCACCTAATTCAGCCACAGTATCGGCCGTATCTACTTGAGAGTCTACATAAGCTTTAATTGATTGCTGCGTAGCAAGATGAGTAGCTGAATCACTAGCCATATTATCTTCATCTTTAATTGCAGTACCAGAAATTCCTGTATTTAATACTGGACTTGTTAATGTTTTATTAGTTAATGTTTGCGAACCAGTAAGGGTAGTAACTGTTGAGTCGATTGAAGTCGTAAGAGTATTACCACTACCAACGGTATCAATACCTGTACCACCAGTAAATGTCATTGTCTCTGAATCTAAGACAATATTTAGTGCACCACCTGAGTCGGCAATGAAGTCTAAGTCACCGCCAGATATGGCTGAATCCACATAAGCTTTAATTGATTGTTGTGTAGCTAAATGTGTTGCTGAATCTGTTGCGAGGGTATCCTCGTCTAATACCGGAACAACAAAATCTAGTGTTCCATCTGAGTCATCGTAAGTTACTGAAATAAATGTTTCAGTATTTGAAGTGACCATTGCACCTACTAAATCCTCTACATTCTCAATGTTTTGTGTGAATTGAGCTAATGAGTTCCAGGCAGTAGTGCCATCACCCATCTTAATGAAGTTATTAGTTTGGTCAAGCCCCATCTCACCAGCGGCAAGGGTAGGGTTATTTGACGACCAATTGGCCGCTGTATCTCTTCTTATCTTAAATATTGTTCCTGACATTTAGTTATGCTCCCCCGCCATCGTAGCTGTTAAAAGGTGCTGCGTACAATGCATCGTTAGAATCACCCGCATCTATAAAAACATCACCGTTAGAATCACCCATATCAAATATCTTTTGTGCTGTTACTTGAAAGATATTTCCATTTCCGTCTTTTGAATACAATGTATGGTCGGCTGTGTTAAGGGCTAACTCGCCTTGCTGGAGGTCGCTTGCTGATGGTTTCTTACCAGCAACCGCCGATTGCTTGATTTTTACTATTGTTCCTGCCATATCTATGTGCTCAAATTGTAATGTAGTGATTATATAACCACTATGTTCTTATTTATAACAACCGAATATTCAGCTGTATATACCTTTATTTATAATCCGCCTTGACCGTTAAGTAAACAGATTGCAGCGCTTTCTAAAAAATAAGGCTCATCGGGAGGGTTATACCAAGACTCTTCTTTGATCCCATAGTACTTTGAATAGATTCTTCCTTGCTTCCAGTAATTAGAAGGAGCAAAGCCTTCACAATATATAAAGCCATCTATTCCAGGATAGGTTATCATATAGTCATCTGGGTTTTCCCAGAAATGTTCCCATATATGATAGTTCTCATCATTCCAAAATACCATCACACTTGAGTTTATATCATGATCTCTTATTGTTCTGCCTTCGAATACCCAATCAGATCTTAATTGTTCTATAGGTTTCCAATAGCATTTAACCATTGTAAACTCATGCGCCATATAGATTTCATCTAATCTACCTTGTATAATCACATCTAAGTCTAGATATAACCATTTACCTTCAGGTAATGTGCCAGGCTTAAACAACATAAGCTTATTCCATACACCATGTAGATCCATATCAATCAATGGTATCCAATGGATGTATGGATGTAACCCTATTGAATCATCTGTATAACAATAGAATTGTATTGAGTTCTCGTGTTCACCCCATTGTAATTGGTTAACAATACTATAATACAGCTTATTGACATCATCAACACTATATTTGTCACCCCATTTTACTGTTACAATATTGATGGTACTCTCCTTGGAAATAATTTTACTTTTGCCAATGCCGCTAAACTTTTAACATGCCAGTTATTCCAATACATAAGATAATTCTCTGGATCAATATCTATACCATTATTTATTAAATAATCTGGGTTATATAACTTATCAAATGTTACTTCTATTATTCCCATGCGGTCTCGAACTTTATGATTCTTTTCCCAAAAATCAATAGTGACTCTTCTTGCTCTATCAGAATCTGGCCAATTCATATCGTGTGGACTTACTTTATCGCCCATTGCCTCATGAACTTTTCGAAAATCTTGTTCTTTCATCTCAAGTCTTTTTACTGTAACATCATCATTCTTAAAATATGATATTGATATCCTCGGCCAAAATTTAGATACCATAACACCATAAACTATATTATTTAATGTGATACAATCTATTTGTTCTACGTTTACACCAAAGTTATCATGCTGACCTATTATATCTAAAGTTCTATAATATAGAGGAATAGTATCATCATCTAAAATTGGAGCAAGGTACCTACGATATCTTTCAAAATTTTCATCAGTAGTATATTGTGGTTCCCAATCTTTTTCAAGATAATACGAATTACTTTTCTCGCCCCAAATACCAGTAATTCCTTTTTGATATCTCCAATCAGCAATTCGTATTGCTTCTAGCTTACGTTCATATTCCCATTCAGGTTGAAGGTACACTTTCATAGTTTCTAACATTTGAATGTATTCTTGATAGTCACCACCACTAATAGAAAAATACTTTCCTTTTGGACCCCAACACATTGTAAGGGGAGTAATTCCATGTGTTCGTATTAGATACGGTTTATCTTGATTTGCAAATGCATCTCGTATTTCAGATAATGCATCATCCATAATTTGTGGTCTTTCACTATCTGGATCTTCTCTATTTTTTATATGATCGTATAATAATCCAAATGGATTTTCAAGAGTCTCTTCAGGTATTATAGGTATATTCTCATACTCTGGTACCCAACAATGAGAAGTATAAAGATTATCAACACCATCAAGTACAAATACATCTGCAAACAAAAAATCAAAAAAGGTTTTTTGCCTGTGTGAACTAGGATTTACTGCAACATCATTTTTGACATTTTTTGATTTACTATGACCCTTTGGATTAGCTACGCTATCAATCATAGCCATAAGATTTTCAGGTATTAAGTTTTGGTCATAAGACATTTTAATAACTTCTTTATTAAAAAATAAATCAGTCTCTTGTGTTAACCAATTACACAAACCTTCACCACCTGCTCCACCCTGATATGATATGACTACAAACTTATGTGCATTCTCTTCACACCATTTTATAAATTTATTTTTATTCACTTTCTATTTCTTCTACGAGTTGATCTCTCATTGTTTCATTACGCATATAAAATGCTATACTCCATCTTGGTTCATTAGTCATAGCACAATGAAATGTTGATTCTTGACCTGGTCCATACCAACCAGTTTTGCAAGTCCATCCTGGTCTATCTTTAATAGTATGTATCTTACCAGTTTTCCAATCACGATATCTATAAAAGGCATCACCACCTTTACTCCAATTAAATAATACCGTATAACCTGGAGCATCACGGTTATCATGCCAACCTATATATCCATCTTCAGGATAATAACAGAATAATGCATTTTGTTGTGCACCTAATTCCTGTGCAAAAGTAAAGCTTACATCTTTCATTAAATCCTGCCAGTCTTTTGCTATATCATAATTATTACATAAATCAAATAACTTTGCTATTTCAGGCGGACCTCTAAATTCTTTTTTCTTAGTTTTCTCAAGAATATAATTTAAATATTCTTTGGATGTTGCATAGTGTTTATGTTTATCACCGCGTTGTTTTATTCGGCGCTGGATGTATCCTATATCCATACTATTAATAGTATCAATAAACCCATCAAGTCTTTCTAATATCTCTTTATTTTTAATTAATACTTCGCGCATCTGCTGGTTTTTTTAATGGTAATGTATAATGCCATACTACTATTGGTCCCTTGCATTCATCTTCTTTATATATGTAAACAAAATTCCATCTTGCATCATCTTCGTATATACTTATATCTAAATCAGAATATGTATTTTCAGTTAACCACCATAATGTTAACTGATCCCAATTTACTAATCTCTCTTTTGGTTGTACACCTTCGGGCCACCAAGAGCCATCACGTTGTTTATTATAGTATTTCCACCAGTCATCCATAAATTCTAATACACGTGGTGTTGACTTATAACCGAATACACCACCATGAAGAACCATTTCACCTCCAATAAATTTAGCTATCTTACCTGCGTATGGTCTTATGTTAGTGAATACTAAATCTGAATCGAAGTCAAACATCTTAGATACATCTTCATGCTGCACAAATGTATCAGCATCTAAGTATACGGTTTTATCAAATGGGGTTTTAGAGAGGCAAGCCAACTTGGCTCGAACATGATTAGGACAATCATCAACCATATAGAGATCATCACAACGTGAATCATCTTGTGTCCATTCCTTATGAGCGAATAAGGCTATATTTGCCTCTGGCATATAATCTAGCAAGGAGTCAATAAGCATATGAGCTGCCTCATAATACTCATAAAACTGACTTGCTACAATTATAAAACCGTTAGGCTTTTGCTTTTGGTTTTTCTGCTTCTTTACCATTTTCTTCTATAATAATAGCAGCGGAGTACGCCATAATCTCAATCATGTTTGTTGCTTTACGTACTTTAGATTTGAGTGCTCTATTTTTAGAAGCTTTAATTTCTGGTATTTCGAATGAATCAACCTTTGCAGCAAATAAAGCTTCATTTTTTGCTTTATCCATTTCAGCTTTTTGTTCAGCTGCGCGTACTGCTTGATTTTCGTGATGTGCATCAGCCTTCTTTTTAGTGATGGCTTTGATTTCTTCGTGGGTGAACGTATTAAAGATCTCCTTCCAATCAGGATTATCTTTTTGTCCGTCGGGTGTGTTACTTACTGAAACTGTTTGATTTGTACCATCATCAAATTCAAAATTGCATACGATGATATCACAACTCTTATCCGCGTAATACGGATCAAGTATTTTTCTGCCTTCTACAGCCATGATTTACCTCATTATATTAAATTATTAAAATTATTTATATCAACTCAAAAGATGCCATCCATCTGGGTGTGGTAACCCTGTATCAGGGTTAATATCTTTAGATGAAACTGTCCAACCACTAACCCCTAAAGGGTCAGTGTCTGTTGAACCATTTGCTAAAACTTCTGCTTTAAGTGCAGCTTCTGTCCATACTTGCTTAATGCTATAACCGTTACCAGGAGTTCCAGCCGAAACTGGTTCACCTTGAGATGTCAAGAATTCTGTTGACGTAACTCCAGTTAATCCAGCAGCATAACCATTATAAGCTTCTATAGTACTACCATCACCTATAGCGGTAAAGTGTGCTCCCATTGCTTCAGCAACTGTATTAAATGCAGCTCCTGTTTTTTCAAAGTTAATTGTCATGTGATGATCTGCCATATTATGCCGTCCTTAGCCACAATGAAACAGTAGAAACAGTTTCATTTGATGATTGAATTGTTGCACCGGTATAGTTACCAGTATATGTGCCAGAGTAGTAACCTGTATATGTACCAGTATATGTACCGGAATATGGACCTACCTGACGTCCTGAATAGAATGTTGAATATGAACCTGTATAGTTACCAGTATAGTTACCTGCATAAGCACCAGTATAATCACCGGCGTATGATACATCTGTACGTTCTTTTCTTGTATCATCGAATGCAGAACCAACTCTTTGCCATGTTCCTGAAGCAGGAGCAGATGTTTGTAGTACATACTTACCAATACCTGTATCTACAATAGACTCTTGATATATTTCTACTAAGTCATTAATCTCAGCATCAGATAATTCACTTAATCTGCTGTTACCTGCATCCCAAGCTAATGGACGTGTAGCAGTTGTATTCGAACCAGTTGTTCTCTTCCAAAGTTTAGTAGAGTTATTTACACCTGATTGAAACTTATTATTAATAGTAGCAACTTCAGACCATGTACCTGTACCAGGAGCAGTAGGTTGTAATACATATGAACCAACACTGCCTGCAGCAATCTTAGCATTTACTCTATCAACAATATCAGCTCTCATTTCAGTATCTGTCATTTCGATAACACCATCAAAAGAACCTGAATCATATTTAACTGACATCGGTCTCCTTGTTGGAGACGGAGTAAGGTCAGTTAAGTTTTGTCTAAAGACATAGTTATCTGTATGAATAGTTGTGTTAGCTGGGTGAGTACCAACAGCCTGATCACGTCTTGTATCTGCAAATGTACCAATACTAGTCCAACCTGCTTCTGCGTTCATAGCAAGGTGACCAGTATTATTAGAAGTCATTCCAGAAAAATGGTCTAGAATTAGATCTACATTGTCATCAATTTCTGCAGATGACATCTCTTTTAACGAGCTTGATCCATTCCACTTTAAAGGTTTTGCCATAGTTATTTCCTCTTTATACTATATATATCTTAATTAAAACGTTCCGCCATCAATTGTTGATGTAGCGGTTGGAACACCTGATGAATTGAATCCCATAACTTGGTACTGAGTACCTGTTTCGAATTCTAAAGCTGTACCACCAGTGTTTGCAATAAGTACACCATTTGATGTGAATGCACTTAAACCTGTACCACCATGAGCCACCGCAACATCAGTTGCTGCCCATGTACCAGTTGTAACTGTACCAAGTGTTGTTATTGTATTTTGACCAATATATGATGATGCAATAGTAATCGCATCAGCACTTACAGTAATTTTATCTGCCGTACCGACTACATCAATCGTATTACCAGTCTTTGTTAAACCATTTCCTGCTGATATTTGACCAGCACCAGAAAATTGGTCGAAACTTATTGCTGTTGTACCTAGTGTGATAGCACCGTTTGTACTTAGAACATAACCATTGTCACCGTTGGCTGTACCCTCTTCAGCAAATGTAAATGCACCTGAAGTTAATTCAGAAGCAGCATCAGCATCTGGTGTTCTTGTTAGTACCCAATTCGCTGAACCAGAACCAACAGTTGTAACCTTATAGAAACCATTTTGTGCTGCAGTTGACTGATCTTTAACAAGAACTCTATCATTAACACTTAGAGCTACACCATCAATTGAAAGAGCAGCTTGTGATCCTGAGTTAGTTAGTGTGCTTGGTGCAGTATTTACATAAGTTGCACCTAAGTTAGCAGTTGTTGCAACCTTAACAGATTTTTTAACATCTAATCCGTTTGCAACACTATCAACATATGTTTTATTAACAAGTGAATCTGAAGTAAATCCAGCACGACCTTCATAACCTGAAGGAACCGTTACTGAACCTGTACCATTTGGTGCAAGTGCAATATTTCCATTTGAATCTGTTGATGATAATGTATTGCCATCTAATGTTAAGTTGTCAACATCAATAGATGTCATTGCATTTAAGTCAGTAATTGTACCACCAAGAGATGTATCAGTCGAACCGATTGTTATACCATCATTTACTAGTTTAGCGTTTGCAATTGAACCAGCAAGTTGTGCATTCGATACACCTAACGCTTTAATTGTAACATCACCTGATGAAGTAGCAAAGTCAGCATTATTAAATGTTGCTATACCTTTATTACTATCTGAAGCATCTTCTCCAGTAATTGTAATTTCATTATCTGATACAACAGTATCAATACCTGTACCACCAGTAAATGTAATTGTTTCACCAGTGCTTACTGAATCATTTGAACCTGTGTCAGCTGCAATACTTAATGTGCTTACAACCGTGCCAAATGATAGGTTACCTGAACCGTCTGTTCTTAAGAATTGCCCAGATGTACCATCCGCTGTTGGATGTGATAAACCATCGATAATAACAGCACCAGATCCGTTTGGCGTAATTGTAATATCGCCATTTGTGTTTGTTGATGTAATGGCATTACCATTTAATGTTAAGTTATCAACATTAAGTATATCAATCTTTGAGTTAGCATCTACTACTATCGCTGATGAAGCTGTTAGTGTACCAGCAGTGTGGTCCAACATATCGGTGAAGTGTTGTCCACCGATGACTCTTGCTACTACATCTGAGCCTGAAGTTTCACCTATAAAAAGTTTATCTGAGCTAAATGAATAAGCTTGTTCACCTACCGCCAGAGCATCTGTTGCCGGATTGCCAGTCGCTAAACTATATTTTGTGATAATGACTGTGCCTGCCATCCTATATCTCCTCTAATTTATATTTAAGCGCCACTAAAATGTACCGCCATTAATTTTTGTATTACTGTTCGTGTCTTCCATCACAGGTTTGACCTTAAAAGTACTTGATGATGCATCATATTGTATGATAGATCCATCAACTCTTGCAGAGACATCAACGTCTGTTAATGTAGATAACTGAGTAGTGAATGTTGAAACAGAAATATTTCTTGCAACTATTTCTTTTTGTTTCATTCCAGCACCTTGCAACGGCCTATTTGCTGTAATCTTACCTTGTAATGCCATTACTGTGTTACTCCTGGAGTCACTGTTACTTGTCCTTCTATTACCCTAGTTTTTTCACCCGAAGATGTTTTCGTTATCTCTACATCATAAACATAACGCCCAGCTTTCATACCATTTGTTACGCTATTAGCCAATGTTATTGTAATTTCACCTGCAGTAGCATTCGATACAGTTGCCCCAAAATTTATTGCAGTACTTGATGTATAACTTTTTCTTATTTGTCCTGCAACAGTATATCCTGTTAAATTTGCTACATTACCTGCAGCATCTTCTACAACAACCTCAGCACTATAATCTGCACCCTGATCTATACTTAAATTACTTAATATTGCCATTTTCTGTGTATACCTCTATTTATATTTTTGTTGTTTTAGAACAATTGGTTACCAGCGACATCATAAACATCTAGCTTTGTTGTTGTAGCCGCTGTTGTTGTGATGCTAACATTACCTAAGTTTGTCATTGTTGCAGAACCTGTAACCGCACCAGTCAAAGTAATGGTTGGATCATTAACATTAAAATCAAGTGTTCCATCACCATCTTCGTAATCAACTGAAATACCACCTTCAGTATTACCTGATACCATTGCTCCGATAATATCCTGTACTTCTTCTGTAAAGTTATCGATATTACCTACAACGTGAGCGTGTCCATCATCAGCAATTGCTAAATTAATATTACCATTTGTATCATCATATGTAGCCGAGATACCACCTGTTTCCGTACCATCAAACATGGCACCTACAGCATCTTCAAAGGCTTCACCTTGTTCAAAGAATACTGATTTTAAATCTGTTCCACCGTAACTTAATGTTGTAGCATTTAAATTACCTGATACATCTACTTTATGCGATGCATGGGCTGTTGTACCAACACCTATTCTTTGATTTGAATCAACTGTTATTGCTGTTCCCGAACCAGTACCTAACGTTAATGATGTTGCAGCACTTACACCCGCATTTGAACCACCTAATCCTGATGATGCAGTAATTAATTTACCAGTCATTGTATCACCAGCTACTGCTACAAAGTCAGCACCAATAGCAGCAATATTTGTTGTGGCTGTGGTTACTTCACCATGTAATTCTAAAATAGCAGGGCCAACAGTGGATGCGGTTGTTCCCATTGCCGCTGCTGATATTGTACCTAGCTTAGTATTTATTGCAGCAATATCCGTGTCATTGCTTGTTATATTAGTTGTTTGTGTAGTATCAACCGCTAATTGAGCATTAAGAATAGCAACTAGAGTTGTCTCTGAACCATTATATCCAGATAAGCTTGAGCCTGCTAAGTTAATGCCAGCGGTTGCAGCAATTGTTGAAATATCTGCATGGTTTTTATTTGCAGCAAGTACTAACGCACCGTAACTTGATGTATCCCATAAGTCACCTATTGTACCGATGGCAGCCGCGGCCGCTTCAGTTGCAGTATCATGTATATTCAGCGCTGCAACAACCGTAGTTGCACCCGAATCATTTGCAGTTAGATTAGTTAAGTCACCAATCGCAGTACCTAACTGGTTGGTTTTAACTCTCCATTCTTCAAATGTATTTGCTGTTGTTACGTTTACTGTTGCCATATTATCTCTCTATTAATTGTTTTAACATATCTTTAATTTCAGATACATCTTGTTCTACTTTATCCAAACGTTCTTGATGCACTCTTGCTTCTTCTTTAAGCGCAGCTCTATTCATAGAGTGTATCTTACTGTTACTCATATTTATAATCGCTCCAGACTTTGGATCTCTTGCTAAATTAGTATGTCCTTCAACTTTTATCATTATACTTGAAGTGCTATAGCTCTAAGTTGTTGAACCATCGGTATATCACTCGTATTAGTAGATCTCATTACAATCTTAATAGCAAATAATGTAAATGTTGCTGCAGGTGTAATAGTATATACCGTCTCATTAAATTCATAACCGTCTGAGAATGCAACTGTAGTTTCATCATTTGTTGCTAACACCCATGACTCTGTATCAAAATCTGCTAAGTTATTACCAGTCTTATGATATACGTCAATGAATGTATTATTCGGACGATGTAAATCCATAATTAGTTTAATTCCATCTGAATCATTTTGTAATTCAACAGTCTTTGTTACGTACTTCGCTAAGTTAGCACCACCCGCTGCTGCAGCTTCACCACTTGTTACATTGTCAATACGATTTCCAATAGTAATCAATGAACATCTTTCCATATCAATAACTGGTGATAGGTAACTATTGCTTGATGTAAATGTAGACTCAAGTTCTACTGTGTGAGTTGCACCTGATTTAATTACCTTCGGACTTAACGGTGTATAATCTTGATTTGCTCTTATTGCTAATGCTGTCGTTCCAATAGTTGTACCATTACCTTCAGCTGTATCTTTAATTGTATATGTTGTTCCAGTATCAGGTAATATAAGTTCCTGAATAATTGGTTTAACTGTATTCCAAGCTAAATGCTGTGTTGCAGTACACGCTGCTCCACCACCAATACCTGAAGCATTACCTGTACCAGCTGATACAAATGTATATGTATCACGAGTCACCGCAGTAATTGTATGTGCTTTATTTAGATGCGTAGTAGTATGACCGTTAATCGTTGCAGCAACTCCAGCTATAGTAACTGAATCACCAACTGCATGACCGTGATCACGATGAGCAACGGTAATATTTTGCGAACTATTAGTTGTTGTAATTGGATTATTACCTAATGCTCTTGCTTCTAAAGTACCATTTCTTAATACCGCATTACGTGTTTGTGAAATATCAAACTCAGCTCTATGCATAACAAATGTTAAGTCTTTGCCTTGCTCAGCAGTCCATGTTGATGCATTAGCTGATTTAAATAATACACCATTATATGGTTGTTGTGAAATTCTATTACCATTTTGATCTTCACCACCAACTTCAGCAAAACGTACTGTGTAATCATTCGAATTAGCAAGAATAACAAATGCATATTCAATACCATCTTGTAAGAATACTGGCGATTCGAATGTGAATGTTGTTGCTGAACCATCGATATTTACAGAACCTGGATTAAGTGTTACATCAGAGAATGGAACAACTGTTTGAGTTGGGAATCCATTGATCATTTCACGTATCTGTACTTGCACAGGTATATTAGCATCTTTACTTGCAAAATAAAGATCTAACTTAGTAATAAATTGAGCCTTATCAAATAAGAATGATTGCGCTAATGGATCTGAGTACGCCACATTACCTGAAGAAACATTAGTTCTCTGTATACGTGGAATTCGTGTTGAAATAATAACGTTCTCTCTTGTTTCAATTAAGCCTGCAGCTGTATAATCTGCTGTGGCTGATGTACGAGATAAGCCTTCGTTATTAGTACTATCAGAAGTCAATCTAAATTCTTTTGTACCAGCACTAAATTGAGTTGCACTATTATTAGGTATAAGGAATGAACCACTCACAGCACCATTCGCATCGGTTGTTAATGCTCCAGCACCACTCGGGTGAGCAGTCTCAGTATTAATACCTACTAGAGGTGTATGACCTGGTTGAGCTTCGTTAACAAAGTTTGCTACTGATACTCCATCAAAGAATGCATAAACAGTAGTGTTTGGTTTCATACGAGTAGCACTAAAGTGTACAAGCCTTGATCTCATGAATGGAACAAAGTTAACTTCAACTACTCTATCACCTTGCTCAACTCTTGATGTTTCAACTGCTATACTTGTTTGAACACCTGATCTTGATTTACCAGAAATTTGACGATTACCACTTACCCAGTTTCTTGACCATGAACCTCTAGTTGTAAAGCTATTTCTTCTACCACCAGCTGCACCAACTGTACGTCCTGGGTTATAAGACATCTCCCAATGTCCACCACCGCCTGACCAGTTTGTTGTCCATGAACCCCATACAGTACCAAGTTGAGGTTGTAATGCTTGTACCATTGCATCAAACTCGCCATCGTTATTTAAAACAACTTCTGGTCTACGTTCGATATCTAGCCATTCATCAGTAGATGGAGATAGCGCCATTGCACCAACCCAGTTAAAGACATTATATGGGTTAACATTAACAGTTCCTGAATATTGTGTTTGTGTTATAGCTGCAGAATGACTATATGGTAATGTAATTAAATCACCAGTTTTAACTGTATCTGAAGATCCTGAAATCCATGATAGTGCAGCATTACCTTGTGCAAATCCAGGTCGTAGTGTACGGTTAGCTATATCAACAGAAGCTCTGTACTCAGGAGAATCATTCCTTGACATACGCGTATTCGCAAAAGCATCTACTAAATAACCAGATTTCCACCTTGGATTAAATGGTGATGCTGTATCTAAAATTTGTGTATTCTGTGCTTCAGTTTCTAAGAAATTTAAAGCAGTATAATATTCTACTTGATTTAATCTTGTGTCAAGCTTACCAATATCACGCATAGTGTATCTACGCTGGTCAATAAATCCAATTCCAACTTCTTCAGTATTCAACGTGTATGCAGGAATACTTAATGTAAATAAATGCATTGCATCACTTGGAATAGCAGGGCCTTCAGGAGTTCTAGATGGAATACCTTCGGCAATACCAAAATCGCCTGAAGAATCTAAATATACTTTGTCCATTCTAGGCAAGTAAAATTGAATATCAGTTTCAAATTGTGAGAATCTTACTGGAGCAAATGCTGTAACTGCGCCTGTTCCTGTAAAGTTACTACCACCGTTATCCATCCTTGGTCTAAAGTCAACCGCACTTCTTAATTCTATGTCTCCATGCTTAGGAATATTTTCGTAATCAAGTCCAGTATATGAATCAACTGTAAAGAAATCTCCGGCGGTATGTGTAAAGTAATCATATGTTACAGTAAGTGCTACAGCTGCAGCATAGTTAGATGTGCTCTTTAATTGTATATGTCCAACATCATAATGAGTATCTCTTTGACCGTTATCTAAATCAAAGTGTTCAGTAACATCAACAACTGGAGAAGTACCAGTTTCTTCAATCTTTACTATACGATAAACATCTGCATGACCAAGAGCATTAGCGGAACTAATAGTAGTATAATCTGTTCCTGCATTTAATGGAGTGCTTTGGTTAACAACTAACGATTTAGTCTTTTGATTTAACGTACGCACAACAGGGGCAATTAGTCTTACCGTATCACCCTGAGAAGATGCCGGTAAGTTAGATATAACAACATTTGGAGGTGTTGCTCCATTGTTAATTGTAATATCAGAAGTAGTTACTTCTTCACCACCGACTGTTGAATCAGTATCGTTAATTAGAATCCAATTTGTATTAAGCGATTTAGAACCAAATTGTTCATTAGCAGAAACGGCTTCAAATGTGGCAGTACCAGTACCTGATACAGTAGCTGAAGCTATAATACGATTAGTTTCATATCTATAGTTAAAATCCGTTGTGCCATCTGTTTGACTATTACAAGTTTTAATTCTGTCGTATGGCAAGTGGTATACTAAACTATCTGGACCAAGGTTAAATACATTAACAGAACTTGTTTGTGCAATTTGTGCAGCAAACGATCCACCACCCGTTTCATCTAGCTGAGTTGCACTAGCCATTCCAGTAGTATTACCACTTGCAAATTTTACATCAAATATATGAACTCTATACCTTGAAGCTGTACTTGCACCGTCACCACTTACTCTTTCGATTGAACGAGCTCGACATGTACCAATCTCTGTACCACCAGAATTCTCAATTGATATCGTATTAAATGTAGTAATATCAGGTGTACCAACCATGTTATCAACTTCAATAAAGTTATTATGTGTTATCTCTGTAAGTTTATCTGTAACTAATTCTGATGTTCTTGCTTTATTAAAGTGAACATTAGAAGTTCCTAACTTAGTTATTTCATAACCTCTTACATAAGCTTTTGAAGGGCCAACAGCAAGAGATAATTTTGTAGCGCTAGGACTATCTGCTTGATGTGTTTTAACAACTGCTGGAAAAGGATTAACATAATAGTTACCCGATTCATCAAATGTTCTACGTGCTAATTCATCTTGTAAAGCATTATAATCAACACCGGCTTTCTTTGTAATAATACCAGACTCTAATCGAGCAATAAGAACAAAGTTACCAGAGTTTGCATTCACTGCTTGAGAAGTTAACGCTGCTGTAATAGAATAACGATGTGCACCTGGAGCAGACTCATTAGGAGTGCCCGTAGCATTATCGTTAAGAGATGAATCTGAACCCGAACTGACAAGAGCTTCTGTAACGAGTAAGCCTATATCAAACGATACATTTTCTGAGTATTTGTTTAAGACAATTGTCTTTGCTTTAACTGTAACAAAGTGTCTCTTAATATAATAGATACCATCTTCGATAGCTACAATTGAACCAAATCCAATTGGAGTTTTACCGTTTGCATCGTTAGAACTTGCAACGGTTGCTGTCTTACCGCCACTTGCTGTTAATGACTCTCCTGCTGCAAAAATTGTGCCTGCAATATATTGAACAAATATAGTAATTGAATCATCACCACTTGCTAATGTAGCATGGATGACACGTGCAACAGTAGAACTTGAGTTACTAAATTCAGTACCAACTAATTCAGCAACACTATCATTGTTAGCATGTACCGCAGATAGTCTTACATAGTCAATTTTATTATGTAGGTGCACCGCTCCTGGTACAACAACAGAACCATCTTTAAATATATGATCTCCCGCAGAAGATATTTGATTTTGTAGTTGTGTTTGTAGCTGAGTTAACTCTCGTGCTTGTACCGCCTTACCGGGTCTAAATAATATCCTCTGATATTGTTCTTTCGGGCTGAGTGTGTTGCCCGATGCAACAGTCTCAAAGTCGTCCCAATATGGTTCTACGTTAAATGAAATTGCCATGTTTCTATCCTATTTAAAATGCGATTACTAATCTTACTGTTTCTACTTGTCCTGCGGCTCTTGTTGTAGCGGTTCTATTCTCTACAAACATTACATCTCCTTCGTGATGCAGAATTGCAGAATCATTTATTGCCGTAAGATCTACACCTGCAACTGAAGTACCTTGATCGCGGATGTTATCTGTTGCTGCGTTAAACGTACCAAATCCGGTAGTTTCGTTTTGCACATAGTATATAATACCATTTGTTGCATCATATTCTACAACCATTGCTTTTGCACCTGTCACTGTACCTTCAATCATTTGATCTGCTGGGAATGTATCACCAGTAGCAACTGTCAAGCTCTTACATGTATTATACGCACTTGCTTCTGCAACTGCAGCAATTGTGCCTGTACCAGTTGATGCAGTAGCAATGGCTTTAAATACCTCACCGACAACTGGGTTAGCAGATGCGCCAGCAGTTGCCCAATGTGCATCAGTAGAGTTACCCATTGTTAAAATCTTATAAAATCTACCTACAACCATTGAATTAGCAGTTGAAATTGCTACTGATGCAGTTGATCCACTCTTAATCGGATTCTTTACAACTCCTATTTGTCTAAAGTCGTTTGAATCAGGAATTGAACCAGACTCATCACCAGTAAATACAGTATTGATTGTAACATAATGTGCTCTTAAATCATTTGTAGGATCTGCTCCAAATCCGCCAACTGGTCCAATGACTGGTCTGATTGCACCGTTTGAACCTGAACCACCAGTTACTGTTACAGTAGCGTGAGTATATCCTGAACCAACAGCGGTCATTGTAATACCTGTGATAGCACCACCAGATACTGTTGCTGTAGCCGTAGCACCTGTACCATCACCAACAATTGCTAATGTAGGTGCTGAAGTATATCCAGTTCCTGCTGTTGTAATCTTCATATTATAGATTGCACCATCAACAGCATTACCTTGTACTGACCATTGATTAGTCAATGCAGTATCAGATCCACCTGCTGGTGCTTCTTTAATATGTCTTACTGGTATAAATGATGTTGTTAAGAATTTAGTTACATCAGCTGTTGGGATTGTATACATGTATTTCCATATATAACCATCTGATCCACTATGATTAATAACACCAGATGTTTGAACACCTGTCGTATCCGGGTTAGTAGTAGAAGCTCCGCTTCCTGCCTTTAAGCACATATACACATTGTTATTTGCTGAAATAACAAAATATGCTTTGCTTTCTATATTTGTATCTTGATCATCATACTCTACATATGTAGTACCAGAAACCCATAGATTTCTTGGTGCGCAATGAATAATGTCTGCAGCATCTACTCTCTTCATGGCGAACAGGTTTTCCCATAAAGTGTGTGATGTATAGTCATTTTCATATGGGGTTGCCGGAACAGTATCATCTGCCCATGCGTTTGGCCGTCCCAGGGCCATGTAGAATTGATTATCACTTAGACTATTAACGAACTTATTCGTTGTATCCAGTCTGAATTTACTTGTGATTATTGCTGCCATTTTATTTCCTCTTTTATGTTATAACGAGTGAGTTGTTTCCACCCATACCGAATTGTGTACTTATATTGTTATTTATACTATCTTGCAGTGTCCAATGAGCGAAATCTGAGTTTGGACCTAAATATCTAAACTTCATATTATCCCAATGGTTTTGCATACCTATAATGCTGAGTTCTGAACTTCCTCGTGCAAAATGCGTATACGATTTCTCTAATACGTGACTATTAAATTGTGCTGGTCCAACTTGGAATGCACCTATGTTAAAGTTAATTGCTCCAGCTGGGTCTAGCCAACCATACTGCGCTTGTGTGTTCGATGATGTAAGTAGCTTCACTAAGATAACAATCTCACCAAAGAACTTAAATCCGGCTGGATGTACTAATCTTGTAAATGAATTTTTCCAATCAGCAATGTTCTTACCAGTCTTTAGAACATACGAGAACTGTTGATAATAATAAGAGTCTTGTATATATTTTTTATCTGATAAGAATCCATCATTATTTGTAAACAAACCCTTTGGATATGTTCTTACAACATCGCCGTTTGATAATGCATTTGTAAAATTTAATCTATATAAGGTTTTATCTCCACCAAACCCACCAACTTGTGAATATACCTCTTCAGTATAATCTGTGCCTGGAGTTTTATAATCGTTATTAACAAATACCACATCATCATCAAGTAATAAGTTATTACCTTCATCATTGCTTCCACTTACTACAGTAGGTGTGCCTGATATTGTAATTGTATTCGTAGGTGTAAATTGAGTTCTATCAGCCTGAATAGCAGCTGCTTGATCAGTCCACTGTCCATTAGATGGTGTAAGCATATCTACATATGGGAAATATGTTTCTACATCATCATCATAAATCATTCTAAAGAACGATGTAATAGATTCAGGTGTACCACGTGACTTATAGAATTCAACAAGTCTCTTATAGAACATCCTTGGATTTGTGGCAAAGTCTCTTGGTATTGCAATACCGATTTCATTCTGTAACTCAGTAAGTAGATTCTCTTCTACGTGATCGATATCTCTTTGTATGTCTAATGAGTTAAGATAGAATCCAGATTTATTCTGACGCTCTAAATATAATGCATATGTTTTAAGAAAATTAACTAGGTCAGGATATGTAGATTCTACATGATCAGGTACTAGTTCATCTATGTATGATGATATATTATATTTACCAAGTGTTGCCATTAGTTACTTACCGTTGTATAATCGATGCCAGCCGTTGTACCGCCAGTTTCCATTGTATCTACTTCACCTGAAATTACTGCAGTTGATGTATTTATCGTTAATAATTCATTCCTTGTTGGTGATACATCAGATGATGCTGGTTTAACCGTCACGTCGATTGTAGTTGAACCAGTAGGTAATGCGGTTGGATTAAATGCATTAAGAGTTACTGTTCCAGCCTCCTCATTTACATCACCAACATTTGCACTTTGCACTAAATTATCTGTATCTACAATTTGAATAATTCGTGTATCACTTGAACTATCATAATAATCTTTAAGTCTACAGTCAATGCTATTAAATGTAAACACAGTTGATGTCACATAAGAACCTGTAGATGATGTAGTAGCATCGATATCAGTTAACGCTTGATTAAACTTAAGTGTGTATTTGGTTGCTGTACCAAGAACTGGTGTAATTTTCTTTGTCATTTTCACACGAGTGATATTAGACACGATAGCAACATTTGTATCATCAATCTTTTTACCAACATTTGAATCTCTGTAAACACCATTAAAGCTCTTGAGTGTATCGTCGTTATATGCCACGAGTGTATTCCTTATTGAAGTTGCAAGACCAGATGCAGTTACTGTAGCTTTGTTAGGATTAAACTTAAAGAAAACTTCTAAATCAATGTATGTATATTCAGGGTCAACAAGTACTGGTGTGATACTTACAACATTCTTTGGTTTAAGAATCTGATTCTTAATTGTTGTTTTTTGCTCATCGGTTAATACTTCAGCTGATAATGGTTTAATCGATACATAAACCTTACCATAATCTGGTACATCATTATCTTCTCCACCCCATACAGCAACAGCTTCTAAATCAGCGAATTCACTTTTGATAATAGCTTTATAGTCATCAGGTGTTACAGCCCTGTTTTGTGATATGTGAGCAAGAGGTGCATTAAACTTAATTGCTTCTAGTGATTCTCTTGAAGCACCACCAGTAGCTCTAGTAACAAGCGTGATTGTTTCATCACTATTACCATTAAGTGAATCAGTCATAGTAAATGTAGTAGCTCCATTTACATGAGTACCTGATGGAATTGATGCATATTCTACAGTAATTGTATTACCATTGCCTGGTCTCTTACCGATAATATTATCACCAAACTTAATTTCATAGTATCCATCTCTTCCTTCTTCTAAGAAATATACTTCTGATGTGCCATCTAATGTAACCATGTTTGTATTTAAAGCATAAACTTTAGATGCATCTGTTGCACCTGAATCTATTACATTAACTTTAATCGAAGCAGTATTTACATTATTAACAGGAATAATATATGATTCAAATGTATTATTCTGATATGTGTAAGTTATAGATGATAATGTACCTTGTTCTATTTTAATATTAGAGAACTTCCATCCGTTTGTTGCATCATAGTTAATTGTTGTAGTGTCTGAAGCAAACATGGGGTAATTAACCCCATCGATAGTAGTATTAAACGCTGTGCCTCTTGCCATAGTTAATGGCAATGCTGTATTAGTGCCATCATGATTCCACAATGGTGTAGCATTTCCCTTTGCCATAGTCATATCAATATAAGCAACAGATGGAGAAATAGATCTTGGTGTATAACCTAATAGTTTGGCATGTGATACAACAGAAGATCTTAGTTGAGATGTATCAAGAAATGTTTCATTCAAAGCAAAGTTAGCATTCATTGAATTCACGTGAGTAACATATGATAGCACATCAATGATTGTATTCATTGCAGAGCCTTCATAGTTATAGTCACTGAAGGTAGTATCTGTT
>Ga0233444_10000515_pt1 | contig 50833 bp, 69 predicted proteins | sample SI_124_October20_6_FD_182792 | JGI IMG/M metagenome (GOLD analysis project Ga0233444, IMG submission 182792) | Seawater microbial communities from Saanich Inlet, British Columbia, Canada - SI_124_October2016_10_MG | ecosystem: Environmental > Aquatic > Marine > Inlet | place: Canada: British... | reverse complement strand
TCACTAACCCACCGGGGCGGTGAACATCACTAACCCACCGGGGCGGTGAACATCACTAACCCACCGGGGCGGTGAACATCACTAACCCACCGGGGCGGTGAACATCACTAACCCACCGGGGCGGTGATTCATTAGTACTAGGGTTCATTAGTACTAGGGTTCATTAGTACTAGGGTTCACTAGTACTATAGTTCACTAGTACTATAGTTCATTAGCACTATAGTTCATTAGTACTATAGTTCATTAGTACTATAGTTCATTAGTACTATAGTTCATTAGTACTATAGTTCATTAGTACTATAGGAAAAATACACCCCCCAAAAATCACCGGCTTAATTTATTTTTTTTATTTTTTTTTTAGCGCTTAAAAACCGCCTGACACATTTGTGTTAGACGGTGTGAGAATACATAAAGAAAACCGACCCCTTGCAAGTCCTATAAAAAACCGGCCCCTTGCAAGTCCTTACCTTATCAATACCGGCATGATCAAGCATTCAAGTTTGATGCTAGTTTCATCAATCAAACAATAATCGCAATCAAAAACAGCTGGAGTATTGTCCGAGTTACGCTGCATTTTTACAGTGCCGTTAGGTGACAATTTGCTAACCACCTTACAGAAATCTGACAAGTAGCCAGCGTTAAAAGCTATTGGTTTTTCAGTGTTAATGCCAAACCTTTCTGGCATTAATTGATTATAGTTTGGATAAGTCCCATCCTGCCATTCTCTCGCGCTAGCATTAATAGAACAAAGTAAATCAGTAGTTGATTTTCTCCCGCCCATAAATTCGACTTGTCCCGATTTTCTAATTATTGCATACCGAGCATAACTCACAGCTTTTTTTAGCGGTTTTGCGAAAACCTTAAACCCTTTTTCTTTATCTATCAAGTCAGAATAAGCGAAAAAATGTTCTGAATACGGAATGACTGCTCTGAATAGTCTGTGGCCATCAGTGCTTGCAATTTCTAAATAAGAACCAGAATCAAGAACTTTAGCATTAATGCAAATTGTTGTAAGCAATTCTTTGCATTCATCAGTGCTTGCAAATTGTGCTGCCGCCCACAAAATTTGAGCTGGAACTAATGCAATCACTGGGTCTTTCGTGAAAATTGAGCGGTCAAGTTCTTCTAAGATTTTAGGCATTTCAGTAGCAGGAGAAAAAGTCATTTGATTGAATTGATAGGTTTACCGTGGAATGAAGCAAGTTGAATAATTTCAGAATCGGATCCAAACCATAATGGTTCTAGTTGCTTTTCCGAAAGCGAACAATCATCGACAAGTTTACAGTTTTGAGACTCCAATACTATGCCAGATTGCGTGCAGATGATTAGCGTCATCTTGAAAGATGCCAACAATAGGAGGGGACGCCAGTTGATTTAACTGCATTGCGCTTAAGTTGATCGTAAGCATCGACTAAAGAGTCAGCAGTGCAATACCATTCATAACGCCTATCGGGCATCAAAGCGATGAACTGCCTAGTGGTTTTCATAATAGATAGAAAAATAAACGCCGACGAATTTGCCGACACAAGAACAATAACAGTTTTCAGCGCAATGCAACGTACTGTTAGCAAAACTAAACATTCGCAATAAGTTGCGCAGTTGAGAATCCAGCTGTACGCTTGATGAGAATGAGAGGCAATAGCGCTTCCTGCCCTAAACCGTAGGCGCTATTGACTCAAACAATCCTATCTATAGAAAACTCGCAGAGTCGCCTATAGATAGTTTTCAACAGTTTTGTTAATAGCAAAACATTAAATGCGATTTAGTAATCGTTATCTGATGCTAACTCGCATCGAGTTAGGATTATGATATTTAGTGACTTTATTTGCTTATTGAGAAGTGCTCGCAAGAGCGTTTTTTTCTTGAACTTGTGCGAATAGCTCAGGAAATATTTTTTATACTACCTGCAACGCCATAGACCTGCCTATAACCGTGTGTATTTTTGTGTGTGTGAAAACATAAAGAAAACCGGCCCCTTGCAAGTCCCATGCCCCCTAAAAAACCGGATGCTTGCAAGTCACCTAAGAGTTGCGTTCTGCTGCTGATGGAATAGAAGCTTCAACGTCCAGTCGCTCTAGCTCATCCTCATCTATTTCATCGTCGAGAAAAAAGGGGTAGTCATCAACCAACGAGGCAAAGACTTCCCTCGCCAAATTCGCTTTCCTCACAAACCCTTTTCTCAACGAGGTACATGCTGCTACAAATTCGGGGTTTGAATAATTCATTTAAAAAGATCTTGGAAGAGGCAGGTCCAATCGCAGTTGCCCCAAGTAGTCTCGTCTCCCATAGAGCGGTAAGGCTTAACGTGTGGTGGCATTGCAGCAAGCATTGCAAGAAACATGTTTTGCAACTCATCAGAGCTAAAGCTGTAATTGCTTGTATTTGAAATGTCGTAGCCTAGATCCGCGATAGCAGCGCCTACCTTCTGGTAGGTCTTGGGGTAGGAAGCAGCTATTTCGCGCATAGGGCGTCTTAGCTTGTAAGGGTGCCAGTAATTCACGGTTAGATAGAGAAAAAGAAACGCCGACGAAACCCGCCGACGAATTGATCATACACCCTTAAACGCATTTTGGCTAGCAATCCTGCATCGACGAAAGAAGGAGGATGTTGCGAGCATCGCTGACACGGACGGTTTTTTGGAGTTGAGGCAGCCAAACGGTGCAGCTGTCCAAATCCGAACGAATGACCTTGCCTTTAGCCCAGCCTGCGCTCATGTAAATCTTCACGTCTTGGTTGCGCTCTAAGGCAGGCAGAGGATGAGCAGGCATTTCGAGACGCTGCTGCTCGGTCTGTACGCTCATCGCGGTCTGGGCACGCCCATCGCATCAGCCTCCAGCTGTTGTATCTCGGCAAATGTGTCAGCCGCCTGCTTGTAATGATCAGCTGTCATGCTGTCATCTCCTTCATAATGCGATCCATTGCGATTGCGTGATACTCATCCTCACGCTCAATACCGATAAAGCTAAACCCCTCACGGGCGGCGGCTTTGCCTGTGCTGCCTGAACCCATAAACGGATCAAGCACAACGCCTTCTGGTGGTGTGACCAAGCGGCAGAGATAAGCCATCAGGTCAGTGGGTTTGACAGTGGGATGGGTGTTGCCATCGTCTCGATCTTTCTTGGAGCATTTCGGGCAATAGAAAAAGCGAGCAGCGCTGCCAGAGTCGTTGTAAGTAACGAAAGGTGCTCGACCTGAAAATTCACCCAATATTCCTTTTGTTTTACTGCTTGGTTCTTCGCCGGTAATTGCACCTCCGCTAACTGCTTGCGGAAACAGCTCAGTGACTTCATCGCTGCCGTCGTGGATCAAATTAGCCGGCCATCGACCAGTCAGTCCGTCGCCAGTTCTCGTGCCTTTTTCCATGTTGTATTTGCCGTAAATAGCATTTCCACCTCCATACGGTCTGCCAAGGCTTTCATCTGTCCCCACCCTGCAACCGTCGATATTGATGGCGCCTGTGCCGTGCTCTAGCACGTTATTGGCAACGGTGCCCTTGAATGGCTTACGAGCAACGGTAATCGGCTCTAGGGCAGGCTTGAGCGCAGTGCCTAAACCTTCGGGCACCATCGGTTTGCCACACTTTCCACAAATCTGCCGACCTCTCCCCGCTTGTGATCCCCGTTCGTTGGGTAAAGCTCCAAGTTCGATGGATCGTTGTTGCTGGGATTGTGGTCCTTGTGATTGACCACTTCCGTTCTGGTCAACAGGTAGCCGCACATCTCCGCCATCACTAGACGGTGTTGCATCACATAGCCGTCCTTTCGCGCCATCGGCTTCGCCCACTCGGGTGCCCTGACGTAAATCACGCCCGTGTAGTTGCCCTTTTTCTTGAACTGAGTCACTCCGCCTTTCCAAGCTGGATTGGCTGAGCCCTTCATCACTGGCGGCTTTGTTGAAGGCGGATGAGCTTTGTTCCTGCAAGCTCTGCTGCAGTATTTGCCCTCGCCTTTCGCCAGAATCCATGGCTTGCGATACATCGGCGTTTCGCACAGCACACACTGCACGTTCGGTCTGCGGTTCTCGGGATACTTCTTTTTCATGGGTGTATGGTAGCGCACTACCCCTACATAGGCATACGGAATCGCCGAGCGCCTTGTTGATGTTGTGAGATTTCGGAAATCCGCTTCCATATAGCCAAGCGATCATGTCCCTGATCTCGAAGCCTGCGTCTTCGATGTTCACTGCCATGCGGTGTTGCGTGCGAGTGCCAGCAAAGGCAAGCAGGTGACCACCAGGCTTCAACACCCGTAGGCATTGCTTCCAGATGTCAACGCTCGGCACGCCGTAGTCCCACTTGGATTGCATGAAGGCAATTCCGTAAGGCGGATCAGTAACGATGCTGTCAACACTGTTATCTTCCATCGTGGCGAGAACCTCTAGGCAATCGCCAAGCTTTAGATCGATCATGTGAGCAGATCGTCGTGGGTCATCACATCAGCTTCGAGTTGGCTGATCTCTTTGAATGCCTCAGCCGCTTGCTTTCGGATAGCAGCCCTAAGTTCGTTGGCTTTCTTTTCGACGAGGTGGATCGATGACGTGAACCCGGTTTTGCAAATTCCATCCTCACAAACACGAACGTTCAAGCCGAGACCATCAGAGGTGTTGGCGATCTCAACGCTCATGCTTCTCTCCGTACATTTCCCATAAACCCGTGTAGCAACCCCTGAACTCATGGTCAGGGTCGTCGCGCTTGTCTAGCTCATACAAAACATCGAGGTAAACACTCCGCATGTACTGCTCATGCGCTGCTGCAGCAACTTTTGATTTGAATCCTGTCATGGCTTGAATCTAGCGAGTCCTCAGGCAATATCCCTTGGCCCGATACCAGCCAACAGGGCAGGCATCAAGAGCCGGGTTTGGCAGCGTATCCCGAACCTCAACAGCTCCAGGAGAAACAACGCAATAACCACCGCTTGGGTAGTACCCCAGCGGGCAAGTCTCACCGACTCGCTGGATAGGCGGCACCGTCACCAGTGCCAGCAGGAAAAATAAGGGCATGTTCATGTAAAGCAATAGAAACAAAAAGAGTGACAATTAGAAAAGGAATAATGCGACCAAGGCGAGCCATAAGCAAAAACCAGATACGAGGAAATTAATAGTGAGTGTCATTCGAGAAGGCCAGTAACTACTTCCCGGAGGTGCCCCAGGCTTCCGCTGTTATGAACCACCTCATCAGGCAAAACATCTATTAAAGCGCCTTCGCTTGAATGACCTCCCTCGTAAACGACACGGGGCCGGTCTATTAACCAAAGCTCACCCCCAAACTTGCGGATCATCTTCGCCTCATTTGGGAACCGCACGTCGTCGATCACAACATTCCGCCCACGCTTTAGCTGCTCCTCCACGGTCCCTGCGGCAACCATGATCCAAAGATCAGGATGGATGCAAGACCGGCCCCACTCAGTCCCAAGCGTTTGCATCATCTGGCGAGGCGAAACGCCAAGCTCAGCGATCTTTTCTTCCTTCTTGTCCCTTAAGCAGGCAAGACCGTTGTACCCGAGAGACGAAAGGATCTGTGCAGAGAACTTCCGCAATGGATCAGCAAAAGACAATTTTTTGTAGTTCCAGAGCATGTTTGCAACAGTGCTCTTCCCTGAGCCGGGAGCATGGCTATACAGTCCAATTAATCGTGTCATTGACTTTGTTGATTAGTTCATTTTTAGCTTTGTGAAACCAAGTCCCGACCGTGTAGCCAGAGACGTAAGAGATTACAGCCATGCAACTGATGGTGCCAGCAATCTCACGAATCACAGGCCAGTCGCTGTCGCTTGTAACCCATTGACCGAAGTCTTTCAATCTTTTTTTCAGCCTCAAGCCGCTCGACATATCGGCCTGGGGTGAGTGCAACTCGCCCTTGTCCTGAGATTTCAAACCAGCTTCCTCCGGGGTTTTCGATAAAGATTGCGAAGTCATTGGATTTTTTGAGGTGAACTGTTTGCATGTTTTTTAGTTTGGTTTCCTCCCATCTGGAGCATGAAATAAGCGTTCCAACATCAATGAGTCGGGATCTGTGTAGTTCTCATCGTCCGGGGTGTTGGCATCGATGAAAGCCATTGCGACTGGATCGTCAATTGAGCCAGCCATGATCACCTTATCAAGCCCTCGGTCCTTGAACGCAAGCATCGAGATGTTGCTGGATCTAACGAGGATACCGATTGCAAATCGCTCCCAGAATCTGGTGTACCAGTGCATAACTGAACCCATCACTTCATAGCGAAAGCATAGTTGGGAGCCTTGCTGTTACAGCCCAACGCTTGCTGTACGGCGTGGTCCGCAATCCTGATAACGATGCCATCGGTGGGCAGCTCCGACCGACCGAAACAACCAGCTTTCCACTGGCGATGACAAACGATCACGTCAGCGACGGTAGTGCAACAAACGGCTGACACAGTGTCGAGTCCAAGAGCAGCTAAACGCTCAAGCGTCAAGAACTCATCTCCATCAGCATCCACAAGCGTATAGGCGATAAAACCCAGTCCGTCGCCAGTGTGATTTGGCTTGCGAAGAGCTTGAGCAGGAACGCTTTGCTTGCCAGTCACCGAGTCGTACAACTCGCCGCGAACTTCAACAGAAAGAGGCTGCGAGAGTTTTTTTGGAGCAACACGAGCAACTAAAGCAGTGGCGTCAGCACCAGATCGCGTCCAGGCAGCTTCTAAGCGGCCTAAAACGTAGCGGATGGCAATTGCACACCCATCAACCTTTTCCGACACGCACAGAGGCTCGTGAGCGCCGCTCATGGAGATCCAGTGGCCTAGCTCCTCCCTATCGCCATTATTTAAGCTCAAAAGTGCCGATCCGCCTCCGGGCAGCATCAGCTCAGGAGCAAATGGCGCAACCGCTCTGAGATCAGCGGCAAGTTGGTCAAAGTCTTGGTCACTCATGAGTGCGTTACCGGACCTGTAAGCGTCATCGGCTTGTTTGAACTGTTTTCTTAGCGAAGCAATGGATGGCATGGTAAACGCATTTTTGTTTGCAACGGCAATATAACCCTAAAACGCACTGTGTCAACAACCTGACGACAAATTCCTCGCAGCTTCCTTCGCCAGCCAGTTGGCTCCAGCCTTTGTGGTGCAATACAAACGGCTCAACGTATCGACCACGACCAGCAATTCTTCCCGGCTCATCCCCTGTGACTGCCTCCTGAGCCGCTCCATAAAAAACTCGCTCTGCTGGCACGGATCAATCACTTCAAAGCCTCCTCGATGAACTGCGGAAGTATGCGCTCCAGTATGGGCAGTGATTCACGTTCTGCAAACTCCTCAAAGCTCCATAACGAGGGAACCGAAGGCATCTGATCGAGGTAGCTGAATAACTGCTGCAGCTCGCCACGGCCTTTTGCTCTGTAAATGCCTGGTTTTAGGTGTTGACCAGCCCTGCTCGGCTTACGCGCATCAGGTACGGAGAAAAACCTGTAGCCAGCGAACTTGCTTCCTTTGCTGCCTTTCGCTGAATCTCCTTCGAGTCTTGTCAAAACAGTTTTGTAATAGCCAGCATTGATTCGCTTGTTATTTACCTGTCCTTCAAAACCACTGCTAAGTACCAGGGGCGCTGCGTATTGGAACTGTGATGGCATTATCCCCTTGAAGCTCAATGCTCGTGAAAAGCGAGTTTTATAAATCTGTCCGCCAGTCTCGCCAGGGGACAAATAGCGAGCAGGATCCTGGCCCTTCGGCGCAGGGCGGTCAAGGCTGATCTTGACTGCAGCCTCGCCAGTGTTGTGCTTGTAAAGAAGTCCACCAACAACGCCTCCCCCGCCAGTCGTAAACGGCACAGGGGTACCTTCGCGCAGATTGAAAGCTCTCCTAGCAAAAGCAGGCCAAGCGTTGTTCTTCAGCTCCCAGCCGAGCTGGTTAGCTGCTCTTGAGGCAGCAAATGGAAGCTGGGTGAGCCTGATGGCATCCAGCTTGCCGGTTATCTCCTCAGCGTCGAAGGTAATTGGCATGGGATAAGGGTAGCTAAAAGGCCGCAAGAGGACACTTCTCACGCCCAAAACCGCTCCAGCGCAATGGATCTGCTCACTTTCTCACGTTTCTCACGGTTTCTCACGGTCAACCGTGAGGACCAAAACCCTTGCGGCGCAGTGTTTCTCACCCCTTACTCACTATATATATAAATATAGATATATATATATAGGGGGCTTTGACTTTTCTATTCATGTTGTCTATAGGGGGGTGTCCTTTTTCACCGTGATTCCGTGATTCCGTGAGAAATCGCCCAAACCTGCTGCTATCACTGGGTTTTGACGGGTCACGATTTCTCGCGATTTCTCACGGTTTTATCAAAACGAGTGAAGTGGAACGCAAACAGCCCTGGAATTTGACGCAAAACCCTTGAAACTTTCAGAGTTCGATGTCTTGGATGCTCCAGGAAGTCTCGACAGCTGGCTCGACCAGCAATTGGCCCAAGGCGTATCCCTAAGAATCGAGGAGATCGAGTTTGAGGAATTAGCAAAGAGCACAAGGTCGCCCTTGACCTTGATCCCGTTACGACCAAGAGTGTTCTCCGCTGTGGACTGGAGAACAAGTCGCTCAATAGCCCTACCTGCAGCAAGCTGAGTGAGTTCCCCGATGGTCCTAGTAAGAACTGTTCCTTCTCCTTCGACCCGAATTTGATACTGCATGATTCGATCCAGACATCCACGCTCATCAGTTCTTTCGCTTTCAGTGCAGAATTTCTCCACTTGTGCTTGCTTGACAATCGTCAACGCCTCGTCAGGCGTTGGAGGGCGGTCATTGCCAAGAATCCAAGCACCAGCAAGGAGTGTGCCGTATTGATCACCGCTACGTCTATTGCCATCTAAATATTTTGAAGTGACTTGGCAAAACACACTTATGGATTCCTTTAATACCGGGATGAGACTAAAGACTCTGCCTTGAAGTCTCATGCCTAGCTCAGGGGAGATTGCTTGCAACTTTGATTTCAAGCGAACCCAGTGCTTATCTCGTTCTTCCTTGCTAAATAGAACATCTTCTTTCTTTTTCAAAGTCAACAGTGCAAATCTTGACCTGTCTGCGTTTTGCTTAAGAGACGGAGATATGGAGCAAAAGAAAAACATGGATCTGATCTTGAAATCTTGCATTGATCCATCTGCGGAGCCTTTTACGATGGTTGCGTCAGTTTCAAATGAAGAAACACGGGCAAGGCTTAGTATTTGCTGAATGCGAATCTGATCAGACTTTTCGTTAGCCTCCGATTCGTCAAATAGCACCGGGAAGGCGTCACATTTCAGCCGCTGGCGGATTCCTGCTTCAGAGGTGTTGCCCTGAACAAACTCTCTCATGTCAGCAAGTAAAGGGTTTACGAATTCCTCCAAAACTGTGCTTTTCCCCGAGCCTGAGCCTGCTGTGAGCCAGATATGTGGACGCCAATTAAGGATTCCGCAAAAAGGAGCTAGAGCTATCCACCCGGCCAAGATCGTGCCTGATCCCTTTTTATCCCACAGGAAAGAGTTCGCGATTTCAAGAATCAGTGCGCATTCTTCCTTCGACAATGGATTATTTAAGTTCGGCCCTTTCTTGGGTGCTAAGCGTTGATAATAAAAACTAGAATCTTCGATCTGTCTATTGCTGGATCTTGTTTCTCCATTAACAACTATGCGATTGCCAAGATGAAGAACTGAACGATTGTTGTCCCACCATGCGCCTCTGCCTCTTAGTTTTGAGGGATTAAAATCACCCTTCTTTTCATGACGCCTGTATAAAGACGAAGCAGCCGAAACCCAATTGACTCCAGCCCTGCTTGGATAAAGATTTTCCCAATAAGCAAGCGGTGCTATTGCGCAAAGATGAGTCCCGGTATGTTGGCTTCTAGTTAATGCCATAACTTCACCAGTGGCAAATGGCTGATAAAAGTAGCTTCCTTCTTTAAATCCTAAACAGGCAAAATATTCATCAACATCAGGCAGCGATTCTGGAGACGAAATTTCATCCAGCAACTGGGGCTCTGGTTTTTCTGGGGCGGTTATCGGATCGCTTAAATTCTTCTGAAGATAGTCAAGCGCCTCCTCTGACGACCAAAGTGCATCAGCTAAATCCCAGCCCTTGGGTGCGTTTTGGGGTGGCGTTACAATAAAAACTTCCTTAGCTCCATTCTTCAAAAGAATTGGAGCAAGTTTTGCCATTGCTTGACGACCGGCATCGTCTGCATCAGGCCATAAAGTGATTGATTTGCCTTTTATTGGCGACCAATCGTTCTTGTTTATTGAGTTGCAACCTGAAGACCAAGTTATTGAGACATACGAGGGCAGTAGCCTTTCAGCAGCTACAGCTGTTTTCTCTCCTTCAGTTATCAAAACGGGGTTGGACGGGAGCAGTTCAAGTTGCCTGCGATTAAATATTGGCCTTGGAACTGGATGAGAGTTGTTTTTCCAGGAGGATCCGTCGAAATAAAGAGGTCGAATTTTTTTGCCAGGGAAGCGGCATACATAAAAATTTTCGCTGTACTTGTAGACAGACTCCGCGCCTCTGGTCGGAGGGGCTGGGATGCCGCTGGATTCTGCGACGCCAAGAACGGACTTGATCTGAGTGACTGCGTACTTGAACGTCCAGTTGTTCTTCCTAAGTAGAAGGTCCATCCCGGTTCCTCCTCCGCCTTGCTGCTCCTTGCCTCCACATTGATTGCAGAACCATGTGCCTCGTTCGTCCTCGTCGTCGAATCGATAACGGTCCTTTCCACCGCAAAGCGGACAGGGACCATGCTTGTCAGAAAGCTCGGATTTCGAGAGTCCAGCAAGACGAGACAAGATGAATGGCCAATGACCACGGGCGATGTCGTTGATTTTTTGCATTTCAGGGCTTTTGAGTTTTTGTATTTTCGATGATGAGCTGCCTAAGGAATGCAGATCTTGACATTGTTTTTGCAAGAGCTGACTCGTCAAGCTGCTCGATCATCCATTGAGGCATGTCAACGGTTATAGTCCTGCGCTTGGGTTTCACTAGGTTGACGCATGGCTTTTGCATGGTAGTCTGTGCTGGCATGAATGTCCAGCGATGACAAAAAAGCTAAAACCCACCCCGGACCAGTACCGTATCGTTCAGGAAATTATCTCAGTAATTGCTGACGGCTCCGCCAAATCGATGTCTCTAATGGGGCCAGCGGGCTCTGGAAAGACGTTTACTCTGTCGTTCCTGTCAGAGGAAATCATGAACTTGTGGGGGGAAGAAGCTGTAGTTTTTATCGCTCCAACCCATAAGGCAGCAAGAGAAATTAGAGTGAAGCTTTCCAGGCGGATGCAGCGTCCTGGCGGAGTGACCACTATTCATAGCTTTGTAGGCTCGTCGAGCAAAAGAGTCAGAGATGAGGAGAAGTTCAGCGATCCTGATGTTGATGATATTCAAAGAAAAGCCGGGAAATTGAATCCATCGTTAAAGGTTGTAGTTGTTGATGAGTCTTCTATGGTTAGCCCAAAGTACGCTGACTTTATTGACCAAGTTTGCCAACACGCCAGCGAAATTCGAGGTCAAGAAATTATTGTTATCTATACAGGCGACCCTTATCAGCTGCCGCCGATTAGTAAAAAGAAGAAAGCAGATGACGGAGAGACTTATTTAGGAGAATTGGAATATTCCCCGCATATGTGCGATCAGTTTACAAACAATGAGTTCAATTTGCGTCTTACAGAGGTTCTAAGGCATGACGGCAAGATATTTGAAATTGCTACAAGTATAAGAAACAACTTTAAAGGCGACAACACTTTAGCGGGATCGGATGGCATTAGCGGCGGATCTAGTATCAAAACTTGCCAAGATGAACTTGAATGGAAAAAGAACTTACTTGAGGCGATACGCAAGAATCCAGCCAACGCGAAAGTTTTGTGTTTTATGAATAGCAGCTGTAAAGACTTGACTAAGTTTGTAAGACGTAAGATTTACGGTAAAGAAGCGGCCTTTAGCTGGATTCAAGGCGAAAGAATTATATTCCCAAAGTACACAAGGACGATAAACCCTGGGCCTAGCCATATATCTAATTCAAACAGTGTGATTCACTCTTGCACTTCTGCCACTGTTGAGAGCTGCGAGATAGAAACAGATCTTTTGTTTGTGCTTGGACCTTTTGATTATGTGACTCCAAAACTAAAGATAGAAAGGACTTTTGAAGAGCACATTTATTGCGATGTTCAGCGTCTTGTTGTTATGACTGATCAAGGCTATCGTCATCATTTAGTTTGTCCAACCTTTGCTGCAGAGCCCAAGTTCAGGGAGCAAGTCAGTAGCCTCAGAGGCAAGATAAGTAGATTAGAAAAAGACGGTCATATCGACAAAGATCACGAACTTTGGACTCAAATTCAGCAGATGAAAGAATGCCTGCCTGCCATTTACTCTGACTCCGTGATGACAGTTCACAACTCTCAAGGCAGTACGTTTGAGAAGGTTTTCTTGCATCGTGACATTGAGCATTGCAGGTCTGATTTTAGAAACTCTCTTCTTTATGTAGCTCTGACTAGAGCTAGCAATGCTGTTTACGCTCTTGTTTGATCTATGAAATTACGACCTTATCAGCAGCAACTTATCGATGACACTAGATTTCAGCTTCAGCTTGGGCGGAAAAAAGTTTTAATTGTCTTACCTACTGGCGGAGGGAAGACAGTTTGCTTTAGCCATATAGCCGAATCTGCTTCTAAGAAAGGGAATCGAGTTTGCGTTCTTGTACACCGCGCAGAGTTGCTTGATCAGGCCAGCCGTTCAATGCCAGTCCGTCATGGGCTAATCGCCGCCGGTCGAAGTATGGACCTTAGTCATTCAGTGCAGATTGCGAGCGTTCAAACGCTGGCTCGCAGATTGCACCAGTTACCCAAGGATTTTTTCCAGCTTTTGATCGTAGACGAAGCTCATCACACCACTGCTGGGACTTGGGCAAAAGTCGTCGAGCATTTTGACAGCGCAAGGCTTATCGGCGTTACCGCGACTCCAATCAGGCTTGACGGTCGCGGACTAGGTGAACACTACGAATCAATGGTCGTTGGCCCGAGTGCTCAGTGGCTTACTAAAAATGGCTTCCTGTCTCAAGCCAAGGTGCTCGCCCCTCCCGGTATCCAGACAAGTGGGCTAAAGAAAAGAATGGGTGATTTCGATATGAAGCAAGCCGAGGGATTGCTGCAGGAGGGGCAGGCCATGGGTGACTGCCTGACGCATTACCGCCAGCATCTAAATGGCCAGACAGCTATTGCGTTTTGCTGTAGTGTTGCTCACTCTCAGGCTGTCGCTGGATTGTTCCAAGCCAATGGAGTTACTGCTGCAAGCATTGACGGGAAGATGGATGTGAATCGTCGCCGGAGCCTTCTTGCATCCTTGGGGCGCGGCGAGATCAAGGTTCTAACTAGCTGTGCATTGATTGGCGAAGGCGTTGACGTTCCCAGCGTCGGAGGCTGCATACTGCTCAGACCTACGTCCAGTGTCGGGCTTCACCTTCAAATGATCGGCAGATGTTTGCGAGTTTCCCCAGGGAAAGATCGTGCTGTGATTTTGGATCATGTAGGCAACACTCTTAGGCTTGGCCACCATCTTGAGCATCGAGAATGGACACTTGACGGCGAGCAGAAAGCCAAGCGGGAGAAATGTACCTCTGTAAAGGTTTGCCCTAAGTGCTTTGCTGCAATGAGCTCACAGGCAAGCGAGTGCGAAGAATGTGGACATAGGTTTGTTGTCGAGCGAAGAGAGCTGAAGACAGTTGCTGGCACATTGCAAGAGTTAGAAGTTGAAAAGACGCAGAAGAAGCAGAAAAGAATCGATCAAGGTAAGGCAAGAACGCTTGATGAGCTGACTGCGCTTGGTAAAAGTCGAGGCTACAAGTACCCTGTAGCTTGGGCTCGTAAGATTTATTCATCTCGTGGCAGTAAATGAAACCGAGATTCAGCAGCAAATACGACTGGCGTGCAGTCGCGGCCCGGTAAGGCTGTGGAGAAATAACAGTGGGAGTTTACCGGATCCAAGGACTGGCAGATATGTCCAGTTTGGTGTTGGCAGCCCTGGCGGGTCGGACTTAATTGGCTACCGGAAGGTCACGATCACACCCGAGATGGTGGGGACGGAGGTGCCGGTCTTTGCAGCCGTGGAAGTCAAGACCGCCAAAGGCAGGGCCACTGAACAGCAGAAGGCATTTATTGAGCACATCCGAAACGCAGGCGGAATAGCAGGAGTTGCTAGATCGGTTGACGAAGCGAGGTTTATACTGCTAAGCTAATGGACAACGCAATCGCTTTTGACTTCCCTTTGGATTTGCGTTCGACCTCGTTGCCACTATTCAACTTTATCCAGCGGCCCATAAGAGCCGCACCCAATCTTACAGTTACCAACTAACCCTGAATCTTCATGAGCACACTTAAAACCACTTTTTCTAATCTGCAGTTGTCCAATGAAAGCACCGCATTGCTTAACAAGGCAATGGCAGAGCTTGAAGTTGACGAATACGACAAAGCAAAGAGCGTCATCAAAGATAGATTGCTTGAAATCAAACGGCTTGAAATTATGCTAGAAAGAGCCAAAACAGAATTAGCGGATTTGCTTACGCATGACCAGTCAGAAATCCTTATGTTGAGCGAAGGTCATGTCTCTAGGTAATAGTCCTACAGTTTTCGCGGACGGCGAGCGAATGGCTGTTCGCTTCAATGATAGCTTTTACCTTGTAGAGAATTACTATTTAAGTCAACTAGAGGTACAGCTAGATCCCGTCCAAGAGCGTGTCACGCTCTGCATAGAGGCAGAGTCAGCTAAAGCTATCTCGTTCAATGAAGGCTTAGAACTTTTTCGTAATATCGAATCTTACTCTGTAAACGAATTATTAGCCATTGCCTACAAAAAAATGGAGACTCGTTGACCTTAGTCCCGCATTACTGTTCACCTAACTAATCAACCAAATGTTTGCACTCATCCACCTCGGCGGCTCAGGAAAATCCGCAGTAAAAACAGCTTGGCTTTTAGAAATACACACGTTGATTGGAGATTTGCACATCTATCAACAAGAACAACAGGAGGACATCTGATGCTCACCAAGAATTTCCATAAGTTACAGACCGAGGTTCAGCGTCACGTTGAAGCCGATCGGGTTGTGCAGGGAAGCTACGCTACCTGCTTCATTGGCTGTTTAGCTAGAGGACTGAATGCACCTGAGTTCCTTGAAAGGGAGTACGGCATCCCTTTAGCGGTGTCTCGCATCGCGGAATCAATCTTTGAAGGGCTAACTCCAGACGAGGCCCCTCTGTTTTTTGCAGCATTCCCTCGTGCTGTTGAGTCTGATGGCAAAGATCTCAGCCGCGTCGTGTGGCAATTCCTTGCTGCGGAGCTGCGTTCGCTGCCACCAGTAACGCCAGATCTTCAAGCAGTCATCAACCGTGTCATCGACGGGATGGGCCTACTGGCGGACGGTAAAAAGTGGTCCGAAGAAGACGCCAGGGCTGCTGAAGCTGCTGCCAGGGCTGCTGCCAGGGCTGCTGAATTGACTGCCGACTGGGCTGCTGCCAGGGCTGCTGCCAGGGCTGCTGAATGGGCAGCCAGGGCTGCTGCTGCCAGTGCCGCTGACTGGGCTGCAGCCGAGGCCGCCATGGCTGCTGAATGGGCCTCCAGCGCTAACAGTGCTGCTGCCAATCCTGCTGACTGGGTTGCGGTCAAGTTTGCCGTTCGCCGTCGTCAGCGCGACCTGCTTTTAAAGCTAATCAAGGAAGCGCCAATCACCCAACAACAACAACAACAGGAGACCAATGGCTGAACAAATCACACTTGAGCAAGCGCTTGAACTTGTCAGCTTCATGAAAGCACCCGACGGTTACTGGAAGGTGCTGACTGTTTGGGGTGATGTCTCTGGTGATGTCTATGGTCATGTCCGTGGCAATGTCAACGGAAAAGTCCTTGGCAAAATCAATGGCAGAAGTTGGGAGTCCGTTGAAACTCCCCAAGAAAAACTTGAGCGTTTAATCCAGGAGTCTGGAGATCAGGAACTAATTGAAGTATTTAATCAACTACATCAGGACAACTGATGACTGAACACCCACTGACTGACGAGATCATCGAGAATCCTGATAACATGCGTTTATCGAGAATCCGCGCAAGCTCATGTGGGCGAGCAGGTGATCCAGGCCCCTTCCCAGTTGGGTGTGCTGCTGATTTCAATCAAGCAATGCGCCCACAGGAGAACAACTCATGACTTACAACGCTGAACTGACATTCAAATTTGATGCTACCTACACTCATGATTATACTCGTGGGTTTGCATCTCACCTTGGTGCTGATGACATTCTCCCTGAAGAGCATTTCCTGATCACAGCACCTGCACAAGATCTTAATGCCAAACAGTATTTCAAACTCTTTGAGAAGTTCATGCTGTGTGTAGGTATAACCCCCGCAGCTATTCGCTCTGGTGCTATGTCACTGGTGTTTAATGAGTTTGTCCGTGAAGAAGAGCAACGTAAGGTCTGTAAAGAGTATGAACTGACTATGGATGAAGACCTTCATGAAAAGTTTAAGGAATGGAAGGAACGTGATGAAGAGATTGAGTCCATTCGCAATTCGCAAATAGAGAAGGACAACAATGACTGAAAAAGAAGGACAACTTTACTTTGTTATATCTGAATGGTGGGATCAAGTTTTCACATCAGGAGATAGCAAAGACGTGAGCATCCGCACACTTGTAGAATACATTATGGAACTGAAGGATGAAGATGATGATTGATTATGACAATCTTTTTGAAGACTTAAAAAAAGCAATGCGCCCACAGGAGGACAACTTTTCGTGACACCAGCATTCATTCGATACCTGAAAGAGCAGTACGCCAAAGCGATGCGAATTGCGAAACAAAAAGCCAAGGCAAAAGAATCAAAATCAGAGGATTGATGAACAGTCTTTATTTTTGCGTGGCCTGTGAATCTCCGGGCCAGGATCGACAGTATGTCGAGGTATTGGCTCGATCTGAGGAGCAGGCAATACACAAGGCATCCAAGATCCATCGCAATCGCGATAGCTATCGGATCTTGGTTCCTGAATCAGTTGTCAAATTTCAGGAAGGCTTTGCCTTCTCTGTGCATTGTTGATGACTAATGCTGAGGCTAAGCGTCTGATTGCAGAATCAGACAAACGATTACTTGAAATTTATCACTGGAGATTGAATCCTCATGAGCATGAAACTATTGATCATCGATACGGAAACGACTGGATTGACTCCAGCCGACAGCACGGTGATTGAACTGGGGGCTGTGCTGTTTGATGTTGAGTTGCGATCTGTTATCTGCCAGGTGTCGTTCTTGCTGCCGACATTGACAAACGAAGCTGAGTTTGTAAATCGCATCCAACCGTCACTGACCATGAGAGCGCCGGATCTCACGTCTCCAATGGCGGCATCATTCTGGGCGATGGTCGCGGAAGCAGATTACGCAGTGGCTCACAATGCGGCCTTTGACCAGCAATGGTTTGGAGGGAAAGGCTCACTCCCGTCGATGCCTCTACGGTGGATCTGCACGATGGACGATATTCAGTGGCCACTGAGCAGCAAGCGCAGCCGCCCGTCCGTAATCTCGCTGTGCGTCGACTACGGGGTGCCGGTTTGGAACGCTCACCGTGCTCTCACAGATTGCATCTATTTGGCAGAGGTCATGAAGCGTGAGCCCCAGCTAGAGCAGCTGATTGAGAATGCCTTGCTGCCAAGGCATGTCTACGTCAGTAATTTGGGGTACGAACAGCGTCAGCACTGCAAAGACGCTGGTTTTACTTGGAATGATCTGGTTCCGAAGATGTGGGCGAAGAAGATGACAGAACATGAAGCTGCGGCACTGGGCTTCTCCGTTTCCATTGCGGAGTAGTCGAAACAGTGGTACTATTTGCCTTGCAAACATCGTTGCGTTTTTGAATGACAAGCAAAGCTGTGCCTGTATGGGAGCCCAAGCGGTTCGGACCGGTCAAGGCACGAGCCTTAGCCGCATCCGCCGGAGACGGTAGCTGGTGCGTGATCGGCTATCCCGGCGGCACTGATGAAGATCTGATTGAAGATGCACGGCTACTGGTTGGTGATGGCGAAATGCGCCATTACTGGATTGAAATGGAACTTGAATTACCAAACCAATGAATTATCACGATCATCCCGCATTATCAGCTAGCAAGCTTAAGAAATACGCTTGCGGCACAGCAGTTGACTATTGGGCTGCTTATGAAGATCCAGACCGTATGCCGATGGTGCCATCTGACGCAATGCGCCAGGGCTCATTGGTTGACTGTTTGATCACAGAGCCCGAAAAATTCAGCCGTAAATATGTCGTTGCCCCAAGAGCTGACCGTCGCACAAAAGCAGGCAAAGAAATCTGGGCCGAGGCTCAAGAACTTGCCCGCTCCAAGTGCGCAGATCTGATCACTGAGGAGTGGCACCACACTGCCCTGTCGATTGTGTTCAAGCTCAAAAACGATCCAATTGCCTCTGAGTTTTTGCAGGGTTCGGGTCAGGTGCCTCATTTCTGGCATGACGCTGATAACGATGTTGAGTGCCGTTACCTGCCGGATTTAGAGCAACCAGAAGACGGCTTGCTTGTGGATCTGAAGAAAGCTCGCAGTGCGAACCCACGCGATTTCGCAAGGCAGTCATTTGCGTTGGCCTATGACATTCAATGCGCACACTATGCTGAGGGGTTCCTCGACCGTCACGGCGCTTATCCAAAGCAGATCGTGTTGCTGGCTTACGAGTGGGTGTATCCGTTCAACTACTCGGTGAATATCATCAGCGATGAGCTGCTGGAGGTTGGCCGTCAGCGTCGTGACGATGCGATTGAAGGCATCAAGGCTTGTCGCGGAACTAACGAGTGGCCATCGTGGGGCATTAATACGATGGAAGCTCCACGCTGGTTCCAAGTTGACGATCCAGCCAATGACACAGATGTTGCTGATTTATTGGAGGGAGTTTGATGGAATTTGTAGGTGATCTAATGAATGAGCCTTGGCTAAAAGCTTTCATGTTCCCGGCTTCCGGGCGCATGACTCTGACAGTCAAAGGCGTTCGTACAGCTGAGGTGGCCTTTGATGATCAGGAGCCCAAGCTTCAAACGATCATGTCGTTTCAGGAAATTAACCCTGAACTGACCTTGGCCAAAATCAATGCCATTCCATTGATCAAGCTTTTGGGTAACGATGTGGCGTTGTGGCCTGGACGGCGCGTAACTTTCTATGCGACCAATCAGGTCATGCCCTACCCGCTCCGCAAGGACGAACCTTGCATCCGCGTTTATGGCAGTCCTGAGATTGACGAAGAGATCAGCTGTGAGTGGACGCCACCAAAGCGACGTAAAATCGTGCAGAAGCTGCACCCTACAGGTGTATTCAAGCCTGCAATAAAAAAAATTGATGAGGCCGACTCGTCACAGCTTGATTCGATTCGTCAGCGCATTCTTGAACTCAGGGCGTCGAATGATCTTTCGGAGGAGGAGTACAATCAGCTTATTGCTAAAATCCAAACCATGAGTTAAAGTATTTCTTGCAAGCCCAGACCTTTTATGTCTTCCATTAAGGTTGTCAATGCTGCTGACATTCCAGCACGCACAAGCCGACCCAGTAAAACAAGCCCATTGCGAGAAAAAATTGCTGCATTAACGCCCGAAACAAGTCTCTTCGTTCTTTATTACTGCGAAGAGCTTAACGAAGGCTACAAAGCAGGCACCATCGCTCAGATTGCCGGTCGCATGACCAAGGAATCTGATCAGTACAAGTATTCAGTTCAGTCCGAGCCAGCCAAAAACGGCTGCTACATCATCTGCAAAACAAAATCATGACCGATTCATTTTCAGTAAACGGGGCTTTGTTCCCTCAGACCGCTGAGGACTTGAAAGCTCGAATGAAGGACAAGTACGATCCCTCTAAAAACTACCCTACCGTTGATGGGGTAGTTAATATTCCTGCTGATCAAGCTTACGCTTTGGCGGAGTACATCATGCAAGGCAAGCCTATTGGTGAACGCAATGAAATTCCTCTTGCTATTAGCGGCTGGAAGAAGCAATCATCGAGCGGCAAGACTTACATCAGTCTGAGCTTTAAGCCTCATTACAAGTATGAGAAAAACGCCGAAGGCGCTGTCAATGACGCTGCCCAGTCTGTGGCTAAGGCCACTGACGGCAACGTTTTAGACGACTTCTTCTAAACCCTTATCGGGGCAGAGTCACTCTGCCCCTTATTTTAAAATGGCAATTTACAACAGCATTTCGCTAGACAGATCGATTCTCTCTACCGAGCTTCCACATCTCGGAACGAATGAGCTTCGCAAGCTTTACCATGAGCTTATTGACTGTATTAATGAGATCACGGCCTCTTTGGCGGAGGTTTCAAGCTTTGAAGAGAAGCATGGCTATGAGCCCGACACTGAATGGTACTATCGGGCCAAAAAAAAGCTAAGGATCTCGACGCAATTTGCAGCCAAGATTGAAGCGATGAACAAACCGCTTCCGAAAAGTTATGACAAACTGTACCAAGATCATTTCCTTCGCATTCTTTTAGAAGAACTTGGGCCTGCTGCACTCAAAAAAATCCAAGCTGAAGCCTCGGCAATTGCGCGATCAGAATCCAATGAATGAAAAGCCACTCGAAGTCAGTATTGAGTCAGTCAAAGGTCTTTTGATTGACGGCTATAACAATTACGAAAAAAGCCTTCAATGCCGTCAAGGCGATTCCCGTTACTGGGATGGCTACATTCGCGGCATTCAACATGTACTGGAGATGCATGACCAATGAAAATTAAATTTGGCATTTACACTCGCTTCCAAATGGTTTTGCTTGGGTTGTTCAGCCCCAAACGTCTTGTGCGATCCGTAATAGCTGGCTTCTTGTCGGCTGTAGATTCAATGGACGACGAAGAACTGAAAGAATTAGTAATGGAGCTTGAAGATGCAAATTGATCCTCGTTTCCAGGTTGGCGTTTTAAGCCAGACCATGGATCCAGCTACTCTTTGCTGGCAGGCAATGCACCAGGATTATTCAGAGGGCTGGGTTTTTCATGATGAACCACTTAGCGAACCAAACGCAGAAGATCGAATAGTAAAGCACTTGCTTCTGGGAGGTCGCGGCCATTATGGCCCCTTGGAGCACGCCAGTATTACATTTGCCGTGGGTTATTTCCCTCACTCGGTGATTCAACAAGCTCGGACGCATAGGGTTGGCACTAGCTGGGATGTCCAGTCAATGCGCTATACCGGCAAGCGAATTGCTGCTGTAGCTGAAGGAGTTGTTGATGTAGAGGAAGCTTTTTATCTGCGGCCTATTGGTGATTACACCAACCGCCAAGGCAAGAAGTACACATACGACGAGCGTTTAAGGGCAAAGGATCTTCAGCATTGCGAGGACTCGGCTCGACGCTACAAAGAGGCTCTTGATGCTGGTATATCAGAAGAACACGCAAGGGGAGTATTGCCGTTTGACTACCGCCAGCATTTTGTCGTTACGTTCAATCTGCGCTCTCTCATGCACTTCCTTGACCTGCGGGGCAAGGCCGATGCACAGATAGAAATTCATCAGATGTGTCAGATGATGATGCCTCACTTTGAGCAGTGGATTCCCTCAGTCCATAACTGGTACACAAAAAATCGCTGGGGCAAGGCCCGTTTGGCACCATGACAAAAGAATCACGCCGCACACCATTCAAGTTCGCCGTTGGTGATCGAGTTGCTGAAAAGCCTCGCATTCACCTTGGTATTGCTGTTAAGCCAGAGAATCAGCGCCGCTATTCGTCGCGGGTTGGTACGGTAACAGAGCTTAGGACCAAGACCAGAAAAGACGGCCATCAGCGCAAATATCTTGCTGTGCGCTGGGATGGCTTCAACTCATCATCCGAGCACGACCAAATGAGAGTATGCGCCGCCATGGAACTGAAGTCTTTGGAGGAAGACCTGATTTTGAATCACGACTGAATTAGGGGGGGGATGCCACCGGCTCTCGCGCCTGCATGGCTTGGTTCAGGTGATCCCCCTACACCTCAGGACAAGCTGATTCCTACGAATTTGCTTGAAACGAAATTCTACCACAACACATGAACATTCACGAAACAGGCATAAAACTAACTGCACACGGGGTGGATTCATACTTCAAGCCTTGGTATTTTGATGGGAAGGTTGTCTATTGGGGCAATCCAGAGCAAACTGAGTCAGACGCACGGGCGTCAGCGCAAGAGCTTAAAGATTTTTCCCTTGATCGTTTTAAATGACAAGTCATCGCTCTCATTCTGGGAAATTAAACATTTCCGACAAAAGCGGAGAATGGACTGCAACCATTACCACTAAATCCGACACTTTTGAGATAGCTTTAAACGCAACTAATATCGAAAGCGCAATATTGCAGGGCGAACAACTTTATGCTGATTTGCGTGCAGTTGCTAGTCCGAAGCCGTATTGCTGGCAGTGCCTGCATTGGAAGTTAGTACAATCAGAATGCAGTCTTGGTTTTGCCGAGGGGAAATCAAGTGGCGGAAGGTTTGCCAGCCAATGCTCGGCCTTTTGGATCAACGACTGATATCCCTAGCTGGGCGATAGATTTCGGCAATGGTTTTTACATTGAAATATTGAATGACGACACCCAAGGCGTTTACTACAGGGCTTGCAGTCCTGGTGGAGCTATTTGCAGATATTCAGATGATTTTTGGCGTGCAAAGACTTATTTGTATCACATGATACTTCCTATGGCTGATCCAAAGTTCCATGCTCCATCCAATAATTGATGAGATCTTCACGCTCTTGGCTCCAGAAAGGCTGTGCCCTAAACCACTCCCATACTGCCTTGTCACTTTTTGATCCGTTGCAAAACCTACAGCAACACAAAAGATTGTTTACAACGCTCATACTGCCACCTTTCGATCTAGCAAGGATGTGATCCAAGGTGTCTCCGGGTTGGCCGCAGTAAGCACATCTATTGTCCCATTCATCAAGTATTTGACGCCTGAACCTGTGCTTGCTTGTTTTCTTTGGTACAAGCTCTGATCCTATTATTTCATGGCCAATAAATCCGCCGCTTAAAGGCACTACTTCCATTTCAAAACTTACTATTTCCTCTGTTAGCTCCTCTAATCGTGATGCAAATATCTCACTAAACTCTTCAGGTTCCTGATCTTCCTTTGCTGAGGTCAGAAACATAATTGTCGCAGTTGTTAGGTAGCGTTTTTCGACTTGATAAGAAGTGCTATTTTCCGGCACTCGCTTTGGGCATTTCTGCGGATCGCAGACCCAGCCGCTTTTGCCATGCGTCATCTCCAAGGTAGGCAAATACTCTCGGCACAGACTGCTCCTCCTGCATTGCCTGAAATCAGCCGTCACTCATGCCGTTATCAGGCTTGCTAATGCTAGCCAAGGGGGCTGCTTTAACCTTTGCTGCCTTGAACCGTCGAATCGCCGTTATAGCGACCCGTCTTCGAGTAACTGTTCATAGGGACTTCGCTCATCCTCATAAAGATTATCTGCCCTATTTTTAGGCCAGGGTATAGCGGAAGGTCGCAATGACGCCTTACGTTTGTAAGCTCAAGAGTTAGTTTGCTGTTGCAGTACCCTGGATCGATCCACCCGCTCAGCGCGTGGGTATATCCCTCCCTAGCCCTACTTGACTTCAATGCAAACTGAGCACAAATGTGATCAGGTATTTTTTTAAACGTTTCATGCGTCTCAGCAAGACAGAACTCTCCGGGGGTTAATCGATAAGGGTTTTTTTCAGTTCTGTTCGAGATGTCAACATGGAGCAGGTCTTTTTGCCCAGCGACTTCAATCATCAGCCCACTGCCCAGTCTTACGTCAAGCGAGGCCGGGTTGATTAGATCTTCAGACCAGTCTTCCATTGCTCCGCCGGAGCAGAGGCTTTTTATTTCCCAGTCGCAAAGCACAGTCATTTCTAGTAGTCCCAGCGTATTCTTGGACCGCCTTCTCGCATACCGAGATGCACGAATCCTTTATTGGCCCCATATCCTAAACTATGCGGCCAGTTTTGGTCACACCATTCTTGTACCGCATAAATATCAGCGCCTTGCACACAAAAATCCACAGCACCCACTCCCGGTGCCGAGTACAGGTGCTCTGACCCGCTAGCACCGCCAACCGATCTGTTTATGGCTGGTGGCCTGTAGCCAGACGTGATCATGATCGGCCAGCCGCCAAACTTGACGCGGACACGCTCCAAAAACGCCGCCAGCTCGGCTGCCATGTCTACTTGATACTGATGCTGAAAGCGTCTCGCCTCTTGACCAAGCGCAAATTCACCGAGCGTGATATGTGGCGTTAGACGGGTGCTGAACGGTGACTCAGGCCGGATCATTGCAGGTTCTGGCGCTGCAGCTTGTTCACCAGCCCATAACTGGCCCTCGGCTTGCCTTCGACGCCTAAGGCCAGCTTCAAACGTAGTGCCCGGATTGCAGTAGAGCAGCAGCGCGCCAGGGACGCTTTTATAAGTCCGCTCGCGCAAGCAACGGCTGATCGTTTCAAATCCTGGTTGCCCGTAGAAATAGCTCCCCAGGTTGTATCCAAACGAGATCAGCGCCGATTGCTGATGCTCCTTCATTGCTGACCAGTAGGGAATAGATCCGGCCAACTTCACGGCAATATCATTGATCGTTTTTTGCAAAAGCACATCCCCATCCTCCTGGCTGATCCGATCACCAGGAACGACAGGTGAGCCATCAGCCTTTGTCGTATTCCCCCACCCAATTGACCACACCTCAGCGGGGCATAAGTACGCATCGTGATGGAAGCCTTCAAAAGACTTCACCAGCGCAATCGCGGCCTGATAGTTGCGCTGTTTGCCTGATTGGCTCCATGTCGCAAACCATCCCCGATTACGACGCATCGCGATTTCATAGCCATTTTTGCTTAGATCCGCCTCTAGCTCTTGAATTGCTGCAGCCTGATGCGGTAGCCCTTTGTAATACCTGAAAAGCTGTTCGAGTGAGATTGCCTTACTGTTGGTCATTGCTCCAAGGTGATTCTATGTGTAGGTCGTCGACCTTGTGTGGTGGCATCACTGGCGGCTGTGATTCATGCCAGCGTTCGACTTCAGCATCGATCCGAGGTTTAAGCGTCACCTCGAACTTGCGACGTTGAGTTTCGCGCTTTAACCCTTCAAGAGGTGATCGCGTTGAGAATCCAAACAACCACCTCCCATCTGCGGGGATCAGTCCTTTTTTGCTTTCAAAGAACGCAGAACGCTGAACAGAAGTTGCACCACTGAGTTATCCTTGAGCTTACTCATGCCGATCAGCTCAGAAGCTGCTGCGACTACGATCCAGAAAGCAGGATGCGACAAGATCTCTTCAACGTTCATTAAACCAAGTTCTATTCTGGTCTTAGTTTAACCCTCTTTGGCTTCTAGGGCTGTAATGCGGTTGCCTTGTTCATTCAGCAGTTTGTAGATAGCAGATCGATCGGCTTTCATGTCTAAATGAAGCTCTTGCAACGCGCTGCCAATTTGCTCCACCGCCCCAGTGAGTTTGGCAAGCGCGATCATCGTTTCGCGTAACTCATCACGAGACCGTTGAGCGCTGTCTTGCCTCCGGTTTTGGCGGCTTAGAGCCCGATCCCCAAAAATCGCTAAAAACGCTGCCGCCAGCGGGGCAAAGATCTCAACCACGGCTGACGCGCTTCCTTCTTCGTTACTTTAGCGGATCCGGCCTGCCAGACAAAATCGTGACTGCACGGCGATAAAACATGCAGTCGGTCTTGCCAGCCTCCTCAAGGGCCTTTTTGATGGCCTCCCAGCTTTTAAGCGTGCGACTATCCATTCCGTCAGCTGAATCGACCGTTGCCGCGTGCCCAATCGGCGGCCCACACTTGCTCAGGAGTGCGACCAGAACGAGTGTTGTCTTCGATATAGATGCGATAAAGCTTATGATCGCTGCCCCACCATCCAATTTCAGATGAGCTAAATGGATCGCCGCCGAAACCCATCACTGCCCACGGTGTGCGCAGACCCAAGGCTGAGCCGTTGGTGGCTGCACCTTGGCCAAGGTCAATGCCGTGGTCCTGCTGACTCCATTCTGCAATGGTTTTTGTACCGACTGTTCCATCATCAATCAACCATTTTTCCCGCCACAAGGACGCTGAAGCATCCCAATACCAGCTGTAGCCAATACGATAAATTGTTGCGGTTGACGGGCTGGCGAGGACTGTTTGTGCGTTTGTTACATAGTTGTTGCTCGAACCGCTTGTGCGGAAATTTGCAAAGGCTCCTGTTTGATCCCGCCCATCGCCTGCTCTACGCCCATGCACAGCGCGTCAAGGCGGTCGTCTACATCGTCCAAGGCCACAGCCAGGCACTCGATTTGAATCGGCAACGTGCGACGGTCGCCGCCATCCCAATCACTGGTGTTGACCGGCTCCACATCCTCCTCGCGGGCGGTGACCAGGATCAGCGGCAGCTCGTCGGGCTCCAGATCGATTGTGCGCTGGGTATAAACACGATCCTCCGCTGGCGTCCAGTGACCACCATCAGGCAGCGTCGCCGCCAGATGGTCACGGATCGCGTGGCGTAGCTGCTGGCGTGGGTGCATCAGCTAAATCGACCGTTGCCTCGTGCGTAGTCGGTGGCGACTACAGCAGAGTGAGAGCGATTTGAGACAGTCAAGTCTTCCACATAAACTCTATAAGTCGGGCCATTGACAATTTCCATATTGTGATTAGCGAGCGGGAAAATTGCGCTAGCGCTAGTTCCGGCGCTCAAGGCAAGAGAGGAGCCGTAGGGGCTGCCGTCTTGATAGCGATAGCCGACCCACGATCCAGATTCTTTCACGATTGCAGCCGCAACTTGGGTAATAGTGTCGGTACGGCTAGCGAAAAAGAAATCGTTACCAGTTGAAAATCTGTTGTCAGATCCTGCCAACTGAATTCGAGGAAAACCATTAAATGTCCAGAGATCTATGGTTTTGGTGGTAGAGGTAGAATCTCCTGAGCCTTTTTGTGTGTGCTTGCGGTACGCGCTGTTATTTGGCTTAATCCAAGCAATGAACAAGAAATTATGCGTGGTATCGTTAAATATATCATCGTGAGCATTTTCTAGCTCAATTCCAGTGTTGGCTAAAGGAAAGCTTGCTGTTGTTACAGCACCAGCTGCAGGATCGTACGATGCGGCAAAAGTTGCTGAAACTTTATCAACGACTGCAGTGTCGCCTAGGTTGAATAGCTCATCACCTACGTTAATTGCCGCTACTTGTGATGGCCATGTTCCGACATTCTTAAAATCATAAAGTATGCGGTCACCGGCACCTGTAGTTGCCGTCGTAGGCAGCACAATATCTTTGCGCAGCGCGGGAAGCGTTATATCCGTGAAGGCTGAAGCCAGCCGAGTGACGAGTGTCATGGTTACCAACCCAATGAATGAAGTTTAGCGGCGAGCAGCTCGCAGATCAGCTCCTTGCCGTAGCTGTTGGCGTGAATGTCGTCACGCCGCAAAGCCCTGGGCACTGTGTCACCTGTTTGAACGTCCCAATCTGATCCGTTGATTCCTCCTGTGAAGTCAGTCTGGTTCACGCTAGCTTTTGCGTTCTCCGTTGTGGGAAGCCATTCTGGTGAAATAGCGGTTGCGTCGTAGATGTACCGCTGCCCTTCGTCGGTGCGAGTGAAAATGTCGCCATCACGCGGTGAAGCCGGGAATGACGTACCGGAACCGATGTCGATGTAGGTCTTAAACCATGTTTGCGCGTATTGAGTGGGGTAGTTAGTCTGGAACCACTGCTTTGCTTCTTTGATTACTTCGAAGCGCAAATCATAAAAACGATTTCCAAACGCTTCCCTTAGAATGCGAATCCTTGTTTGGTCTTGATCATACAAAGAGCTAGGCTTAGCCGCTTGACGCCCGTTCCTGATTGAAAGAATCAAGCATCTGTCAAAAGGATTGCGAACCTTTGCAATCATTTTCAAGGTGTCGTCAAGCTCCGGCGTCCCAACAATGTTGCCAGCGCTATCTTCTGTAACACTTTCTGCGTAGCTGGAGTTAATACTGGGAAGGATGATGGTAGTGCCGTTGTTCAAAAACATTTTTGAACCTTTAACTGTTTTAGACGGATTAACAACGGCAATAGTTCCATTTGCAACAGCAACAGCCGGACCATGCTCAAGCCGCAGAAAAATTTTGTTAGCCGAAACTGTTTGATCTAGAACACCTTCCACTCCCGCAAGGTGACAAAAGATGTCATAATTGATGTGAGAAATAACATCAGGCGAAGCTGTCGCTTCTACAGCAAGCGCAAGGCCGGTACCAGCTTGAAACAATGTCGTTTGGCTGGCTGGATTCTTGAAAATAAACGAATAGCTTCCTTGTGCGCTTCTACTCAGTTCTCCTCTGTAGTCAGCGAGTGCAGCATACTGACTTGTGCCTAATGCCAAATAGTTAGCATCGGCAAGAGTTAAAGAAATCGGCCCTGTAGAGCCTTGACTCACCGAAACAGAGGCATCGATCGAGGTCGATGCCGGAATTGTGCCTCCAAAAATAGCTACCGCAACGTCTTTGGTGCCTTGCCGCCCCATTACCTGGTCACGTTTTTGCCCACCGGCTCCTCTATTTAGCACAATTCTGGGCCGCCCAGACAGTGCCTCTAGCTTGGCCTGCAAGATGTCAGCAGGCATGTCTTCGGTCATCGAGTCGCCCCACTCAACGATGACCGACGCGGCGTCATCAACAGTCAGGGGTTCGATTTGCTGCTGATTGTTGATGGTTTCAACGTTGAGCGTCTTAATTGTTGCTTGGTCAATTTCGCACTTTGGAAAGAACTTGCTGCCGCTTGGCAACGTGGCTTCGCTGATCCTGTCTTGAGTATCGAGTTGGACAGAGAGATAACCAAAGTCGCCGCCGGAAATATGTTCTTCGGTGACAGTTTCAATCGCTTCAGTAAATGCAACGCTGCCTTTAATCGTTTTACCAAACTCAACGCTCCCATCTTTGCGCACGCCATAAGCCAGTCGGTCGTTCTCGTCTACTACGACATGGGCATAGCGATCCGCGTAAACGGGTTCTCCGCTGTTTGCCCCGCCCTGCAGAATGTTGAGCAGCTTCGTGTCCGCGCTGTCCAGGCCAACCCTGTTGATCTCAAGCGAGCCATCCGCCTTCACGCCCCAGGCCAAGCGGCCTGCAGCGTCGAGCATCGCATAGACGTAGCCGCTTTCCGCGTAGCTGTTATCGTCTTCAACCTGAGCACTTCCGATCCGAAGCGGATTGAAAGTATCATTCAGGAATGCAGCTGCAAATCGTGTTCCAGTCGCAAAAGTAACATTACTTGTATAACTTTGATTCGATACAAATGAATATGTGGTGCCGCTACGGCTTAACGTCCCATAAACGGTACCAAGTACGCCAGTAATACTGGTGCCGTCTGCCAGGTAGTTGGCGTCAGCGACGCTGACGGTGATCGGGCCGGTGCTACCAGCAGTAAGAGTTGCCGGTGCAGACAGCAGCACTGATGCAGTGCCTTCAACCAGCTCAAACACACGTTGCACCTCCGCGACCACCTCGTTCCACAAGGTTCCGCCCATCAGCGTGCTGCTAATCGTGCCCCAGCCAAGCGCGTAGTCGCCGGAACCTGTCTTATACAGAACCTGCTGATCTCCACCACCAGGGAGCATCGTCACACGGATGACAGCACCATCAGTCCTCTTTAGATAGATGTGGCCGTCAGCCGCTTGAATCGCCAGCTCACCGAGGCCAACCTCAGAGGCCGTTGGTACGTCGTTCGCGGTGATCGAGTGCTTATGGATAATAATGTCGGTCATCGGTCTTTACTCCAGTCGCTGCCGTTTAATGCCTTTATCATAAGCGTCACAGTCCTTCGAGTAACTCAATCTCACGCACGGTCACGAATGCAGCCGATCCCGTGATAATGTCAGCGACAGCCGTACTAATCACATTTGATGTGATGATGATTTTTGCTCGGTAAAACAAATCACCAGGCTCTTTCACACCACTTGCCCCGCTTAATCGCGTTGCTTCCTCAGAGATCATCCAAAACTCTGCATCCGCCTCTGCCTGATCTTGAGTTGCAAGCAAAAGCCTCATCAAGTTGCTTGTGCCTGATCGTGCCATCAACGCATATTGCCTAGGCGCTGGCTCCACTCCTGTAACACTTGCGTTGCTGTAATTGCCGGTAGAACTAGGGTTGTCTGTGATGCTTGCGTCAACCAGCGTCGTTACATCGGTTGAACCTGTCCAAAGAACGGCATTCTGATAATTAGGAAGACTGATAATAGTGCTGTTTTCCGGGTCGATTGTTTCACGTTCAACTATGAAATCAAATGTTCCGCCGCCCTTAATGGTTGACTTGACGCCATCAAAGAATTTATCTCCGAGACCAGTGGTATCCAGCACTTGCGCGTCAAAGCTTAGGTTCCAACTTTCAAGGCCACATTCAACCCGCCAATCATTCACAAGGCGAAATTCAAGCGTGTCGCTGGGCTGAATTGCGTCGAGACTTTCGCGGTCTGTCTTTATATTTCGCAACGCTGAATTTCGGTTGCGATAAAATGCAACGTTGTTAAGTTGATCAACGCTAATATAAAGTTGATTTTTATATGGAGTGCTCCCCAGCGCCGCTGGGTATGGCTCGGTGTAATCAACCATTTCCAAGTTGTTGCGCCATTCATAAGGGATGTCCGCAACATAAGCAGGAACCAACCCAACATCTGATGGTGATGCGTTTGGCCAGTTAGTTGTTGATGCAATCTCTACAAGATCGCCGTTTCTATACCCTGCTTGAGTCAATGTGTACATTCTTTGCGCTTTATTTATTGCGCTAAAGTCCATTACCTCAGGTTGAGGGGCAGAACGCTTAATTACAATGCGGCCAAACGTACCGAGAACTGCCATTTTGTACTCCTGTTAGCTCATTCTAAGTTCTGCTGTCAGTTCAACAGTCACATTGGAACGACCAGGAGCAACGCTTTCAACTTGTGGCGAAGTGCCTTCGCTAAAAGACCACAGCAAACCGGCCCCTGTAGCCGAGGCATTCAGCCAGCTTTGCAATGTTGCATCTGCTCCAGCAAATATCGGCGTCGGCAACGTCAGGCTATCGACTGAACCTCTTGCGCTGTTGTATGCGCTGAGGATTGCCGCTGTGTTGGTGTCATTGATATTTCCAAACGTCAGGCTGAGTTTTGCTTGGCTGGGTCTGCTGCCCCACAACCTGCGAGTGATAACACCAGACTGTGATGCCTGTGTCCTGGTCGGCCATGTTGGCGCAACAAAGCTACGTCTCGTCGGTGTGATGCTGGGAAATGTCGTTGCCATGACTAGGTGATGCTCCAATTACTAGCGGTATCGAAGCCATCAGCGACTTTTAAAACACCGCTGCTATTGACAGGCATGTGCATTGCTTCAATTGTAAATAATCCATCGTCTCCTGACGTAATTCGTTCAATTTGATAAACGCGCATTTGCGTGCTTGCAATTTTCACGGTAAATACCACGCCTGTTGGCGTTGCAGTCGTTCCGCTATTGCTGACCGTCAACGTCGCGTCAGCCGGTGGCGTTCCTTCCGTTCCATCCCATGCGACCACGTTGTGTGTTCCATCCGCCAATGCTTTCGTGCTTACTAACGCGCCTTCTGGTGTTACTGCGCCATTATTAAACTGGTCATATTCTGTTTCGTCTATTGCGACCTTGATGTAATCACCGGGCGCAATGTTAGACATCACTCCTTCGTGTGTCGTCGAGAAGTTTATGACATGTTGAGGTATGCGACGCATACGGATAATAAACTTTGCTGCATCGATTGCGTGTTCCCTGCTTGTGCAGTAAGAACTCATGTCAATCTGCTCGATTGGATCTGTAGCTGATGCGCTTACTTCCCGCACCAGAACTTCACGCACCACGGGAAATAGTCCGGGGCTGGTTGGGTCTGTAGTGGTGCGCTCTTCGCGGTAGCGAGCGCTCACCTGAATGGGATCGCGGTCTTCTGGGTCAAAATATTGAAGCTTGAATGAATCTGCGGCAATGTTACCTGCTGTGAATAGCGCAGCAATTGGAACAGGAGCAAAGGAAATCGCAGGGCGAAGGAAATACTTACTGTTTGATTCGCCAAATTGCAGCAGATGCGTGGCGGCTAAATCCGCTGCCCATTGCCTGAGGTTGACAGGCTCAGAAACCGCGCCGTCGTAAAAGTATTTGCGATCTTGGCACCATTGAGCTGCAGTCTCGAACTCGGTGGTGTCAATCATGTAGCTTTTGACCAATGATCCCGCCCCAAAGCGTTCGTTCGTCATCAAGTCATACAAAATGTCTGGGAAAAGATGCGTGGCACCCGATCCACCCAAAAGCCTGGTGCATTCACGGCCTCCGGTGACATAAGCAGAAAACTGGCTGAATTGCTGAAACTCAGCTGATGAACGGATGTTGATGCCGACCAACGCAAGATTGTCATACAAAGGCGCAGCTGTGAATCGTGTCCCATTCGCAAAAGTAACATCACTTGCATAACTTTGATTCGACACAAATGAATAGGTAGTGCCGCTACGGCTTAACGTCCCATAAACCGTACCCAGTACGCCCGCAATGCTGGTGCCGTCTGCCAAATAGGCAGCGTCAGCGACGCTGACGGTGATCGGACCAGTGCTGCCAGCCGTCAGGGTTGCCGGTGCGGATAGTAGAACTGTACTATTCGGCACGATTTCATTGACATAAACGATGCTATGTTCAGGCCCAGAATCTGCACTGCTGCTGATCTCTGAGTAAACGAAAGCTTCGGCTAATTTTCCATAATCGTCGATGTAAGTAGTGGCGTCTACGAGAGGCAAGCCGTTGTAATTTCGGATAACAGTAGGGTCGTCCCCGTTCGTGTCTTCTTCGTAGTCATAGTTAGAAATTAAGGCGGGATTAGCGTTGCCAAAAGTAATGCCAAAGTTGCTTGTATTACGTGCAACGCTTTCACCATTAAAAACAACATTTATCCCGCCATCGGAGATGGTAGCTCGACCCTTTTTAGGATCAAGTACATATAACACGCTGTCGGGTGGTCCGTAGTAGCCTTGCCGCACCTCAAACCCTGAAAGAGGTTCAAACATAAATTCGCGTACTTCGGCAGAGCTGAACTCAAAGCGGATGTAATTAAAAACAGATTGCTGCGTTTCACTTCTGACCCCGTAGGCGTTGTCCAACGTCGTCCAATTACTGCCCCCAATCGCTCTATACTTAATTTTGAAAAACGAGTATCGCTGCACTGGTGCTGTAATGACACCACTTTGGTAAAAGTTGTTGACAATATCTTCTGGGGGGTTGTTTTCATAAGTTTGGCACCATTGAGTATCTGCGTATTGATAGGTTTTTGTGTCTCTAAAATTGCATAGATTATTTATTCTGATTCCAAGAGTAGACTTCAGGCCAACTTCCACGGCTTGACATGCTCTGGACGTTGACACCGACCCCCGTGCGTAGCGCAACAAGTGTCCTCCTGTCGTGCCTTTTTCCCGCACGCCTGAGTCGCCGCCTGCATCTTCGAGCCATGATGCAGAGAAGTTTTTAATAGAACCAGGCTCGACAACAGTGAAGCTAGCAACAATAGACTGCCCCCCACTACCGCCTAGCTCAGCTTGTGAAACGAACTCCGCTGAAGTGCGGCCCGTGCAAACACATAAAGCCGTTCCAATCTTGTATAGCTCGCCTACTACCAAGCGGTCATCCCAAGTCTTCTGTAACGAAGCGACGGCAGATGCTACGTCTTTTGCCTCTGCGTCATCATCAGATTCCCCGTAGGTGTTGAAAAGCGTTCCCCAGTCACTTCCGCTGTGGAGCCTGTAACTGACGGTATCACCAACGCTAACTGGAGTCGGGGTTCCAGAGCCTGTCACTGTGGTGGAATTTATTTGATTGACGCCACTAAATGTTGAAAAATTGGCTCGATATTTGTCCCGTTTGTTCATTTTTGGCGCGTCTACAGGGCAATTAACAGTAACTTCATCCCCGCCACCTGGACCTGTTTGGCTGCGAACGCCTGGACTTATTACAGGATTGACCTTATACATCAGGTCGTTACCAATCGGTGCATAAACACCAAAAGTAGTCTGTGTACTTGGCCGGTTAGACGAACAAAAATCTGTTTCTTCTGCTCCGTTCCAGTACACCCGAAATACATCTGGGCTGATAGAGATGCCGTCGTAGCCAGAACTCCCCTCATCTTTAACATTTGACCGGCCCGCTATTCTGTCAGTTCCAGCAATTCGGCCTCCATCTTTGCTGAGATAAAGCGTTACCCGTGATGCCGCTTCAGTGGCAGCGTTGCTGTCAAAAATATAGCCCTGCAACGTACTGCTACCGATTGCAAAGTTGTTTGGGTCAACGCTGCTAATAGGGCCTTCACCGAGTAAAAATACTCCGCGTATCATCTGGCCGCCGCCTAAGCTCAGAATTTGATTCCAAACCATTGGCGTGTTGATCCTAAGGCCGCCGTAAGCTGTGCCAGATATGGTTTCTTTGCGTGCATAAATAATCGGGATAATGCTGCCTAACGCTGCAATGTCTTGCTGTGAATCGAAGCCATATCTTGGTGCAAACCGACTGTTTTGTAAAACTGTGCTGCCTTCCTCTTGGCGTTGAGTTGGTTGGCCTTGCTCTCCTGGCGCTTTTGGTGCAGAAGGTTTTAACAGTAACGAAACCGCAAGCGAACCTAGTCCAATTACAAGGTTGACGATTGCAAGAACTGTTGCGACTTCTGCAGTTACAGCTGGCTGTGGTCCCTCCGCTGCGCGTTTCCTTGCCTCGATATGGAAGTGCCGATACTGCGCCTCTGTAAGGCCAAGGATTTCAGCTATGTAACGATCAGATGGCAGCATTATTTAAACCTCCTGTATTCCATTTTTCTACACCGCTCCACCGGAATCCAGCGCACGCCTTTTCGCCGGTTCACATGCAAAAGCCCCCCATCTGCAACAACGCCAATACCGATATGATCTGCCGCTCGAAACATTGTCACTGCGTACTCTTCCGGCGTGCCTAAGCCTATTGTACTTTCTTGATACAGCGTAGCCAGCGTTTCGTAATCACCGCGTTCTGCCATGTCTAGCCACCTCGCACTCAACGTAGGGTGTGGAACACCTGCAGCGTCTAAAACGTGCCAGGTCATGATCAGGCAGTCAGCCCCTTGACCGTCATTAGGATCCGCTCGAAACTTATGGGGAAGCCCAATCCAACGATGCCACATCAGCCCACAACCAGTGCGCCGCTGGTTGGTAACGCTCCAACCAATTCTGTGCTCAGAGTTCGTCGAGGTATTTGAGCCTTTACTGCATCAAGAGGCGATGTCAGGCGCATTGTTATCGTTGTTGTGTCCATTTCGTAAGACGCGATGCGCCATATTTCGGTTGAAATTAACGCCTCGTCTGCGAATGTCAGTGGGTCGAGGCTGACTGTCTTGATTTCCAGGATGTAACGATTTTGCACCGCCTCTGCGAACAAATTCACAGAGATCGCATCAGTGCCAGCGACTAGGGCCGCGTTGGAGCGTTCTCCGCCGCGAGCCCCGCCGCCAGACGAAACGGCAAACGGCGCGAAATTATAAGTCACGCCGCTATAGGTACGTGTTTGGTTGACGCTGAAATTTTGGTATGGCGTGCCGGTGTACTCATCATCCTGAGTTTTGAAGCGGACGTAATTGACAAAGGCGTATGCGCTCATCAGATGCCAACCTTACTGCGAGTTCTAGGGCTATTCTGGAGCGTCGTCAGCGTCATCGCTCGGCCACGTTCGGCTGCTTGCGTCATCCCCTTACGGTGCTGTTCCGCCGTGACGTACTCAACGTTATTTATGACCGTTGATTCATAGCGAATATCCAGCGGTTGGGATTGTGTCGTCATTTTGTTTAGCTGTTCGCGGGTGCTAGCAAAAGCTTGCGGCCTTTCCAGCTGTTCGCGGGTCTTGCGGTTAGATAACACCATGCCGCTGGTGGATGGAACCATCAACTCCGGCCCACGTTCGCCCACGATGTAGGGCGTGTTTGCGCTGACTGGGCCGCCGTTGGCCCGAAGACCGCCTCTTGAAGCTATATCTGCAAAAATATCGCCACCACCCGCGCCTGACGGTGTGCTCCCAAGATTGAATCCGCCAAGACCTGGCAGCAACTTAGCAACAGAATTTAAAATTGCAATTGTCACCATCTTTGCAATGATCTGCCCCGCCATATCCAAGAAATAGCTGCCGACGCTCTTGAAGAAATCAGCTAATGCCTCTTTTGCACTTGTAGCACCAGTAATTGCGTCTGTGAATGATTTCGAGAAAGCACTGCCAATAGCGTTTGCTGCGCCAGTGATTTGGTTGGCGGGATCGGCAAGATCTCTCAACTCATCCCGCAAGTCAACGACTTCATTACGCAATTTGTCTCCTACTGAAATATTCTCAAAAGCAAGAGTAAGTGCTCTTGACTCTTCAGCCGCATTTCTAATGCTTTCAGCAATGCTGTTGTATGGAGCCACGTCTAGCCCCTCCTTGGCAGCCTGATCGCGAGCAGCGTCTAAGTTGCGGAGTGCATCTGCCGCAGTGTTTTCTTGTGAGATCAGTTCCGTGGCAGTGCCCTGAGAGTACCCCTCTTCTCTAAGGCGCAAGATTTGTTTCTGCAATGCGGCATTGTCTTTTGCTTGTCTCAACCGAGCAAACACTGGCTCCCCTTTCGCTGCAAATATTTCACCGATTTTCTTATTCAGCTCTGCCTGGGAAAGGTCTTTGCTTAAGCCTCGGACTTGCCTCCTTGTTGCCTCAAGTGCGGCCTTACTACTGTTCAGGCTTCCGGTCAAGTCGCCTATATTCACTCCGATAGAGCTGATAGCGGGGGCCGCCACAGTAGTCGCTGATGGTATAGCAGAAAGCTGTTCGCTAAATTCTTTTATTTTATCGTTAGCCTCTATGAAAAGCTGGTTTTGACCCATGACTGCGTTGTACTGGGTAGTGTCAAGCTCAACACCCGGCAGCATTCTTGGAGTTCCTAATTCGTCAATGAAAACACCAAGCTCGCCAAGCGCAGCTTCGGCTTTGCCCCTCTTGATAAATTCAGCGGCAATCTTGGCCGAAAGTTCCAGCCTCTTGCCTGCCCTGCCAGTCCCTTCCTCTACAATCTTTGCGACATTTCTTGCGTAATCTTGTTGAATCTTGCCAATTTGCTTTGCGTATTTTTCATTAGCGTTGTTTATTGCTTTTGCGTTGTTTACTTTGAAGGTTTCAATAGCCTTCGCCCTTTCAGTTTCTTCGTCTAGAATCTCACGGTCGAGCGAGATTTCGTCCTCTTTCTGCTGTCTAGCAAGTTCGATAATTTCTTTGCGAACACGGAAAGCTTCAGGATCTGCCCCTCCCGCAACCGCTCTAGCTTCTTCAGCGCCAAAGGCAATGTCCTCTTCCGCGTAAGAAAGCTGACGCCTCAAGTCCTGAATATCTCTTTCGCTGTCAAGCCGTTGCTTTGCAAAATCTTGTTCAATTTGACCTGCTTGCTCAATTGCTTGTTTTCTTATGTTCGCGGCCTGCTCTTCAAGCTGAATGCGAGCTTGGGCAATTGCAGATTCTTTTTGATCAATTGCATCTAGGAACGATTGGCCGCGAGACTTATCCAAAGCATCTTTTTCGTCTTTTGCTAGCTGATCCGCTCGTTCTTTTGTTTGCTTGTCAAAAAGTGCCAAGTTTTTTAAGGCTTGCTCTATCGCGTCAACTTCTTCTTTTAGCTTGGATCCGCCAACCATCTTAAAGGCTGCATCTAACGGAAACTTGGATCTTAAGTCTGACAGTTTTGCCGCTTTTTGTAGCAGCTCTGTTTCTAGGTCCGCTTTGGTTACCTCTTCGCTAAGAACTTGTTCAACGAAAAAAGCTGGCCCCTTATCTAACAGACCAAGCTCCAATGCCTTATTTATTATCTTGTCAACGCCGTTCAAAAATCTTGAAGCAAAGTCTTGCAGGTTTGACCCAGCAGCCTGGAATGCTCGTCCTGTTGTTAGCTGAACTCGCTCAAGAGCCTTCTCGTAGCGTAATCCGGCATACGCTGCATTATCGGCCATGCCGTCAAGGTATTGTCCATTTTCATCGAATTTATTTTTAGCAAAATCAACAAACTCACCAAGTGTAACTCGGCTTTTCTTGAGCGCGTCTGCTAGTTCGTCAGGAGTCCTTTTTGTAAATTTTGCAAAATCAAGAATCGCAGCAGGAAGCCTTTCGCCTAGCTGACCTCTCAACTCTTCAGCTTGAGGCGTGCCTTTCGAGAGGATTTGAATAACCGCTCTCATCGCGCCTTCAACCTCGGCCAAAGATCCTCCAGTCTTGAAAACAGAAGCGGTAATGCCCTCGAAAATCTTTGTTGTATCCTCAACAGAAATGCCAAGCTCCACCGTGTTAGCGCGTAGCTGCGTCATGATCTTGAAACTGGTCCTCAGCGGGATCAGAAGTCGCTCAGAAGCCTTTTCGGTGGCTATGTTCGCTTTTACAAAATCACCAAAGTCATTGCTTGCACCAGCAAGCCCCAGCCGCAACCTATCGATTTCAGCTGACATTTCTGAATATCGACCAATCTCTTGCCTAATGCCTCCAACCTGAGCGCCAAGTGCAGCACCAGCAAAAGACCCGCCAACACCACCAAGCGCACCACCAATTGCGCCACCGAGAAATCCTTCAGGGCCACCAAAGATACCGCCTGAGATTGTTGCACCAGCAACCTGGGCGGCCTTGCCGGGGGAGAACTTGCGGCGGCTCATCCTTCGGCTGGCTTTCTCCGACTGCCTGTCAAGTATTTCAATCTGTCGAGTCAAAGCTTTGAATCTTTTTGTATTGATAGGCAGTTCGTTTCGTTGTTTCTCTAAAGCCGCTCTGAGATTGTTTATGCCAGAGATGCTTCCATTGTTCGCCGCTTTTGCTTTTGAAACGCCTGCACGCAACTCTCGGTCCAGTCTCCTTGCAACTCTCTTTTCTTCATTAAGTTTCCTGAGCGATTCAGCTTCTGATATATTGCGCCGTCTAAGTTTCTCTGCAAATCCTGGGGGTAAAGCAGGCACAGGCAGATACTGCCTCGGACCCTGCAGCTGCGCGAATGACTCTTGCGCGAACCCTCTGCTGGATTCGGGGATATAAGACCTCGCCCCGCCACTTCTCTCTAGCCCAGTACCCGGAGCTGTGGTCTGACCTGCAGCAGGCAACGCTAAAGTTTGCCGCAATCCTTGAGCTTCTTGGTTTATCGAATCCAAGAATGCTTGCCCTCTTTGCCTATAAGCTCTTCTGCTTGCAATATTGCCTCTTCCTCTTGCAATTATTGCGCCAGTTTCTGGATCCCGATAGCCTCCAGCGCCAGGGGCAAGACCTGAACCACGCGCATACTCTTGTAAGTCTGCAATCTTCTGCGCTCTACGTGCTGACGCAGACTGAGCAGCCGCAACCCTGTCGTAAGCGTCAGCCGTACTGTTAAGTATTTTGTTCAGGTCTGCCTGCTTTGAAGCTATTTCTTGGGTAATTCTTTTATAAGACTCTCCTGGAGTCGTATTGGCTAATTGAGTCTGAAGCTCAGAAATCTCAAGATTTAAAGCTGCTGCTGTATTTGGCAGGCCAAGCTTTCCAGCTGGTCCCTGCGCGAAAATTTGAAAGGCAGCACTGCTGAACATTTCGGCGTTTGCCCTTACCTGCTGTCTCCCTACCGAACGACTCTGGACTTGACCAAGCAAGGCAATTCTGGTCTGGGTTTGAAGGTATTCATTGCTCGTAAAATTAAGGGTTTTCATTCCCTCAGATAATCGACCAATCTGTCGCTGAATCTTTTCAAGATTCATCGCAGGGCGCTGAGCGGTCTCAAAGCCAGCGTTAAATTTTTTAACTTCTATGTTGACTTCCTTTAACCGACCCTGCAAAGCATCAATATCTTTTGCAATTTGAGCAAAGGCTGAAGACCCTGGTCTGGCCTGCCCTTTTAAAACTTCAAGTTGCGAAATTACGGCTTTAATATCAGCGGCAGAAGACTTGGCAGCATTACCTGTTTTGACAAATCCAGCCCTTTGCTGCTCTAGCTCATCAGTAGAGCCTCTAAGGGTTGACTTAAGATTGCCGATGCTTACACCAAGCTCTCGATAAACCTTGCCGCCCATAGCGGCCTGTTCGCGCAAGCCTTCAAACGCCTTGATCTGGCCTTTTATTGTCGCTTCGCTATTCCCGACCTCTTGGGCAAACTTAATAATATCTTGAGTTGCCTGAGTAATATCTCGATCAGACAATTTTGTCTGCTTCGATAAATCTCGGAATGATCTATTTAATGCCGCAAGTTTTTCGCCACCTTTAATTTTAAGCTCAATGGCTATTGGTTGAACAGTCTTACTTGGCATCTTTCTTGTTCAGCTCAGAGAGTGCAGCAGCTTCCATTACTTGAAGGCTCTCCAGCATCTCACGGGGATTCTCTACATCATAAAGGGACATCAGTCCTGACGCACCTAGCAAAACCTCATATTTCAATCCAACGTAGCCTCCCATCGTGACGGTCCATTGCGTTTGCATTCGCAGGAACATCATCAACGCTTCCCAGTTTTCTTCCCACACCTCAAAATGCTCCTCTTTAGGAGCCGTCTGACGCAACGGCTTCAAACCAAATGCCGCAGCGTCATCTGCACTCTTGTCCTCTACTCTTTTGCCGCCATTTGCCCAATACTTGACGGCATCTTTTAGTTTCCCAGTTTTGCGCCTTCAAACGTTTCCGTATATGCCTTCAGGACACCGCGAATCCAATAAGGATCATCAGCAAATTCTTTCATTGCTGCCTGGGAAAACGGCAACGGTTTTCCGTCTTCGTCCTCGATTCCTTCCCATCCAGTCATCACTGCTTTAAGCAAATCGAGGTCGCCCTTGTCTGCAAGCTTTTGGAACTCAGACCTTGGCACTCGCTTAAACACCGCATCAAAAGTCGAGGTGTCAAACACGCCTCCATCAGCGGGCTCCTCAACCTCCACGGGCCACTTAAAAGTCTTGACCTTTTTGCGAACGAATGCCATTGAGCAGATTTAACTGCAATTAGCTTACAGCAATAAAAAAGGCCGTGCTCTCCAACACGGCCTCAGGAGCCCATCTCGTCAGATCAAGTGTACACCAAGCTGAACTCATCATTCCCTGCCGTTGATGGAATCGCGGTGTATGGGATGTTTAGCATCGCAATGCCGTCTTGATCGCCATAACTCACGTCCCCGATGTCGATCCGGGTGCTAGCAAAATCAACGATGTTCCCAGCCGTGGTGCCGTGCTGGAACGTCAAGTTACCCAGCGTGTCATCAGTCAATGCAGCAGTGAAGTAATCCTTCGTGCCAATCGAAACCATCTCGATACTCACGCTGCCGCTTGCGCTGCGATCAGTGATTAGCACTTCCTTCGTGCAACCAATCAGCTCGCGATACACGACTGTGTTCCCGATGTCCATGCTCACTGACTGCAAACAGCCAGAGTAAGAAAGCAAGGAGAAGGTGTCTGTGTTGCCGTTCTTGAAGATCAGCGGTGTCGCCTGATTCGCGTAAGTAACGCTAGGCGCTGCTGAATCATCAGGAGCGTTATAGATACCAGTGAAGGTGAAGTCAATCGTAGGGATTTCGCCCACCGAGCCGTTCAGGGTGAAAGTCCCTCTAGCACCAGTCACCTTATGGCGGACATTATTGACGTTGTAGTGAATGGTGACTGAACTAAAAGCCGCACTCACCGGGGCGTAAGTGACACTAACTCCAGCAGCAACAGTCTCAGAAAGGCCACAAGCCTGCAGAGCTTTACCGTACTGAGGTGCGGTGCCAGCAGTACCAGATCCTGCTAGCTCAACACTGAACGTACATTCAACGCGAGTGTTAGCCAACAGCTGCTCAGAAGCTCCCAAGTAGGGACGAATCAGATCGCGACTAACAACATCACTCTGCTGTGGGGTGATGTTCAGATCCCTCACCAAAACCGCGTCGGTTCCGGTTGGAGTTGGATCTACTCCGTAACTCGATTCTGTTTCGATCAGAATCAGTCGTTTCCGTAGAAGAAGTGGTGCCATTTTCTTGTTGGGGGTCGGCGGGAAGTGTTCGCTTGATCAGAGTGCGTTTTCCGGTTTCTGGATCGAGAAGATACGACCCACCTTGACCGCTGTACTCGTCTTTCATCGTAATCCTTGCAACTGCTTAAACCTTAGTAGACGGTAAGGTCTGCTACTGATGTTCTGTATTTAACGTCGTACTCATTAGAAAACACGCCAGCAGGTTGGTCTGCATCAAGAAACTCAAAGCTTGTTAGCACGGGCTGCACATCAATCGCATAACCTCCAATAGTTAAATCAGCCATAAGTTTGGAGTGCATCGATTCGATTACCGAATCTGCATCTGTATAGGGAGTTGTTGACCTAGTAATCACAACGACTCTCACCCGCATTGTCCAGTCAAGCTTTGGCAAAGAAGTCTGCTGCTGCGCAACATCATTCACTGGCTCAATCACGATCATCGGAGTCTCAGCCCTTGCAGCCGCTGTAACCCTCGACCGATACACCCTCCCGCTAACGCCAGCAGTGCTGGCCAGTGTTGTGGCAATTTGAGCCAAGATTTGCTCGCGTCTAGTAGTCATTAATCACACATCACAGAACCGTGGAACTCTTCGCCATTACCTATATTGCTCGCAGTACACCGGACATAAAGGACGGGACTGTTGGAATAAAAGTGGGCATCAATACCGCTACCAGAGTGAGAATGAGACTCAAGCTCGAACCAATCAGTCCCATTTAAAGACGCCTCGTCAATGACAGTTACATTTGCACCAACAATCTTATGAACAAAAACATAGTTCACACCCGCAAGCTTTACCGCAGGCGTTGAGCCATCAGCAGTGAGAGGATCCCAAGAATAAATGTTCTTGGAATTGTCTGCGAAGTAGCCGATTTCAGCAGTCATCAATTCTTCATCAGCATTAACTCGACGAATTTCCCATCGTCGATGAGGTTCGCGCTTCTAACAGTGTAGTTGACTCCATCAACCGACACTGCATCGCTATGCAGCAAACTCCCAAACTTTGATGACTCACACGTCAACTTATAGTCAGTCGTCAGCACCACTCCGTCAGCAATGATTTCGCTTGGCATGTCCAAGATCCCCAGCCCAGTAGTGGAGCCAGCCGTAACAGGAACAGCAAAATCAGCACTGCTCAAAAAAACGCTTAAGTCTTCTGTAAATGCCATGAGAAAAGCCCGGACGAACCGGGCACGTACAGCTATCAGGCGTACTTCAGAGCACCAAAAGCATTGACGCTATAGGTGTGAGTTGAAGTAGATACTGTTGAAACAGCTTTGATGTAACGCTTGGCGCTTCCTTTATCAAAAACCAACGTCTGCTTGCTTGCGCTTGTGCTTACTTGCGTAAACGCAGCGTTAGTCACGTCAGAATAGGTTCCACCAGAGGTGTCAGCTGACTGAATTTTGACATCCAAAGTTGAAGTTCCGCCATTCTCTACATCGAGAATTACGCAAATGTCACCTTCATAGTCATTCAAGTCAACAGCAGTGCCGTCAAGAGCAGAAGTGCGTGAAGCTGTGGGAGCTAACGCAAAATGTGAGAGCTTTTCAAGTCCGACAGATAAAATGGTCATTAGTCCTCTCCAGAAGAAGGTTTTACACGTCCGCGTCGTGTAGATACTACTTTCGGCGCGGTCGTAGTGGCAGGTTTAGGAGGACAAGCTGGTGCAGGCTCAGGGTCTGAAGCCACCTTGGCCTTATCACTGTTAATCAGCAGTGTGGCAATGCCTTGCTCGACTTCAACAAAGGAGCCTGCTTTCACAGACTCCCCGTTGATCATCACATTGCGGATGATCTCAACTCTCATGAGTATCAGGTAGCGAAGCAGAATGCACCAGGCTGCTTAACAGCAAAGTCAACATCCTGGAGAGCGATCACGCGGACGGTGCCAGCAGTAGCGCCAGCATAAGGATCAACAGTCAGATCCAAGCCAGACCACATGCCCATGATGAACATGGAGAAGTCGCCGAACAGTGCATCGTTAGAAGCAAGTTGGTTGGAGACGATCACGGGATAACCGTTGATCTCGTTGTCAGCGAAGACGAACTCGCCGCTTCCAGCGTCCTTCTTGGTTCCCTTCAGGCCGCCGCGAGTGGTGGCGTTGACGATATAACGAAGAGCGCCAGCATCAGCGTTAGCTGCAGCAACGTCGGTCTCCATCGCGATGTACTCGGTAAAGGTGCCGGTGCCCGTAAGGGTCTCGGAGCCAATACCGCTCACATTAGTCAAGCCTTGAGGCTGGTTGGAAGAGCCGGTGCCGTAGATAGCAGCGCGGTCAATTTCCAGTGCGATCACGCGGGCAAGGTCGTTACGAACCATGCCTTCAACGTCGATGCTGCTTTGAAGCAGAAGACGCCTTGAGTAATCAACAAATGCACCCACGGTTTTGGGTGTCATATTCACCTGATCAATGCTCTGCTGAGATTCGGTGGGGGAAGCGTTCTCGCCAACCCAGTAAGCAGTAGCAGCAGAGGTCTGACGAGGGATTGACACATTGCCCTGAAGGCCGGTCAACATCGTTGCGCCAGCCTGAGCGATTGCCAAGCGGTTACGAAGCAGATCGATGAAGCTTCCAGCCAGAAGCACGTCGTCAACCAAGTCACCACCAGCTGTAGGTGTGCCTACAACCAAATCGCGACGAAGGACTTCGTTAGGAATAACGATGCCGTTTGAAGAACGCTCGTACTGCTTAGCAGCAGCCTCGCCAACTTCAATTTCAAATGCTGCATCGCGACGAGCCTGAGCATCACCCTGGTTAGAGAGATAGTTCAGAGCTTTGACGAAGCTGAAGCTACGGGTCTCCTTATCGGAGAGGCCGATGTCGTTGGCGGTGATGCTGTGTTCCACTGGTTGAGTTCCGATTTTTTCGAGGACAGCAGCGCGAGCCTCGTCAACGGACTGGCCGCCAGAGATCAATTCGCGTGCAAGATCGGAGAGGTTGTGACGCTCGCCGAGTTTGTTGATGGATGCAATCCGGTTACGCTCGGCCTCTACGGCCTCGGACCGGATCACCTCCACATCAGTAGTGGTGCTTTCCATGACTTCAGTCACTGTGTTTACGGGAGATGCGGTCGAAGCCGCAGTGTCAGGGTCGGCGTCCTGTAAAGAACGCTCAACCTCAACATTTACGTCAGAATCGTCGATCTCAAGAGAACGTCCAACTCCAACAGTCGGGTCAGCTGGGATAACAGCTAACGAGACCTCGTAAGGCGACCAATTGGTAGCTACAAGGCCATCTTCACGCTCCTCCATTTTATCAATGGAGTAGCCAAAGGAAACGCCGCGAAGGATTCCATCGCGAACGTCTTGGAGCACTTCTTGCGCGAATTTATTACGCGAAAAGCGCACCTTGGCGTAACCGCGTTTCTTTTCACTATCAACCCAGGCACGTTCGACAACGCCGATCATGCGATCTGGGTCATGGTTATAAAGAAACGGTGCGCCATCGTTGAGCCGCGAAAGATTCGCAGACTCCATGCCGTGGCTCAGGATTTCGTTTCCAAAGTAACGAGCCACGGGATATTCAGAGCTGAATGGAAATTCCATGCTCCGTTCGTCAACCATGTTGAAACTTGTTGCTTCAACACGCTTGAACTTTGTACCTTCAAGATCGCGAGACAATTCTTTTTTAGAACTCTCTTCTGCGACAACATCAGGCACCTCCGTCGTAAGTTCCATTGCGCGTAAGGCTTCGATCTTTGTCAGTGTACTGAATCTATGCCCTACATAAACATCAGTTTGTTCCCAGCCATCACCACCTTCGCGATAAATTTGAATTAACGCTGCAGGACTGTCTTCTTCGCCATTGATGACGACCTCACTGTCGGGCACGTCAATCTGACCGTCGCGAACAATTCTTGTGATCTTGCCTTGAGCATTGCCACCAGACGATCCCCAGCGCACGAAATCACCAACTTTCAAGCCGTCAGGTTCGGCTCTGGTTTCTTCGTCAATTGAGCGATCCATGGATTTAACAGTGCGATCAGAAAAAGCCTTGCCAGCGTCACCGCCCCAGGCAGCCCAGGCAACACGGCCTGGAGAAGGATAACCCTCCTCACCAGGACTAAACCCCTCAGCCTTTTTATCTACTTCGTGGCGAGCGAACCATGCACTCATCTCGACAATCGTGTCGTCGCTGAGTTCGTTGCCGCTAAGAATCTGACTCGCACGACGAGCAGCAACTTCAGTACCACCATCGCGGCCATCCTCTTTCCAATCTCTATAACGCTGCGCTTCTTCGCGCATACCTTCAGTTGGCATAGCAGGCATCACTCAACCTCCTCTGGTAGCTCATCAATAATGTCACGATCAAGTTCAACATTAAGCTCTTCGGCTGCTTGCTGTTCCCTAGAGAACTCAGTGAGGTTGTCGAAGAAGTCTCCGCCAAGCTTCGCGACGATCTGTGCCTTGGTCATGTAACCGGCCTGCTCCATCTGGCGATAAGCTTTTGCTTCCTTCAATGGATCAACCCAATCCCAGCCGCGAGCCATCCATCGCGGAGTGTCATAACGCTCGGGACGTGAATCGTAATCATCGAACGGAAGCTCACCAGCCAATACAGCTAAGTCAAGCCATTCACGAAACACACGATTATGGAAGTTTTCAATCAAATAAGACTGAATAACCTTCCAATGCTCGCGATCTTCCAGCAAGCTCAACCGGCTGCTGCTGTAATTGGTTTCACTAAAATCCCGACTCAGCGTCTCGTAAGAACAGCCAAAACCTGACGCAAAACGCCTGACCTTATTCTTTACGAACATCTCGTACTGTTGATCAGGCGAGCTGATGTTTGGCACGCTTACGTTCTGACCAGGCTCCAGATACTTCCACATCCCAGGCTCGAACTCGCTGATCCTGCGATCAGTCTCAACGTCATCACCTTCAAGCTCACCCTCCGGGCTTGTGACAAAACCCATCACAGAAGCACCAGCGCGAGCACGGATCACAGCGGCCTCTTCATAGCCTTGCAACTGATGCGCATCAGCCATCACTGAATGGAACCAAGGCACTCCGCGATGTTGTTGCGGACGCTCTGGAATAAACAGATGAATTACGTCTTCAGCAGGCAGAAAGACGTGCTTGTCTCCTTTTTGCGGTGCATTTTGAAACCAGTAGTCACCAGGATGACGAGTTAAAAACGCATAACGAACAGGACGACCCCACTCGTTAATCTCAACACCCATCCTCCACTCATTGAGCTTCGCGAGTGTTGGACCTTGATATTCCTCGTCGAGCACATCAGACTCGATCATCTCAAGCGCCAATGGGACGCGGCTACCACCAAACGGGCGACGGATAATGCGGAATAACGCTTCGCCTGATTCAGGCAAAGCTCCTGTGGCCAGCCATTCCATCATGTGGAAGCTATGCCGACCAGCGACATCGCAATACTGGGCACGGGTCCATAAATGCCATTTCTCTTCAATGAGGCGATTAATCGCTTCACTAGGCTTCCGGCCTCGAACCTGCTGCACTTGAGACTGAAGCTTGATCCCGCTGCCAACGACGTTGACCTGAGTGGTGCGCTTTGCCTGCTTTGCATACGGATTGTTCCGCACCATCTCGCGTGAACGGTCGCGCAGCTTGCTCAAGCTGTTGCGAATTTCGGCGTCAGCACTAGCGCGAGTGCTCATCCAGTCGCTAGTTAGGCGAGAGACAATTGCACCCGCATAACTACGACGACGACGGCGAGGCTGCTCGCGTGGTACGCGCTGCAGACCCAGAGTTCTTAAAAATCGTGTACGAAGTCCCATCAGCTTCCGTTAAATCGAACGTAGAGATTATGCGGATCGCCAAGGCCAGAAGCGACTAATTTGGCTTTATTCTCCTTTGCCACAATAGACTTCAATCTTGACTCAAGTTCAATTAATTCTGAAAGATCATATCGTTTTAGGTTGCGACTCCCGATCTTGTACTCAGAAACAGCGCCGCCAGAGACGATCGATCTGATAGCTGCTTTTACTGCATCCAAGTCCTGCTGGGCCTGTGTCCTGCCATCAAAAGCTCCAGGTGTACCCGCATAAGCCAACGATGGCTTAATTTCAATCTGCCCTCGGCTGTATTCCTGAACAGTGCTATCACCGATCTTCGTGAGAACAGCTTGAAAAAACCAGTTAGGGCTCGGATCTGCCGAACCAGTCGCAGCAGCCGTCAATGTGGTCTTCCATCCGCTGTTGTACGCAACTGCTGTAGCCGTTAGACCTTGCGCATTGGTGTTAAGGCGAAAGTAATAGACCAGAGAGTGAGTGGAGCTGGTTACAGCATCGCCAAACACGTCAACAGTCTCGGCATCAACCCATACCGCATCCACGCCGCTTGTTATGGATGGAGGGATCGCCATCGATAAAAGTCACTTGATATTCAGCAGTCTAACTCTTACCACTGATTAACGAAACTTTTCTGGGTCCGCGCTGCCGAGGCTGTACGTTTTGACTCTTTTCGTTCTTCAGGTGATCTTTCCATCTGATCCCATAGCGTCCTTCGATCTTTAATCTGATACACGCGATTTAATGCTGCGTAAGCGTAAACAAGCTCGTCCAACGCTTCGTTTCTTGCACTGCTCTTCTTGACCCAAAATCGCTCAGGGAATCCATTCCTGAATCTGAGCACCTGCTTTTCTGCGGTCAATTCCTCGAAATAATCTTTATCGACTGTTGGATAAAAATGCAAATACCCTGGCCCGACATCGTTGTGCTTTAGCCTGCCGAACAATAATGACTTAATCGTGTCCGATCCCACCGGGAACACCTGAGCGCCTTTCTTAAGGGTCTTGCCCTGCGCATTCAGGTCAACCTTGCTTGCCTTGCCAATTGGCGGCTTGTTTTTGGTTGACATGCCCTTGATCGCAATCACCCCCAAGCTCTGCCGCTCTCTCGCGTACTGGTAAACCTCGCTGGTGTGGTGGCCACCAGAGTCAATCGCCACCACCATTGGCTTTAACTCGCGACCATCTTCCGACTTGTAAGGGGTCTGCACTATCTCATCCAACTGCTTCCACACTTCCTTGCGTGATGGATCGCCGTAAATTTTCACCCTGTCGATCAACCACCCCTGCTCTTCGCGGCCCCATCCCCAAATACTGAGCGACAGTCGATCATCCTGCGTGTCGCAACCGACAGTCAACAGCAAAGTCTCCGTGGGCACTACACCCTGCTTGTACTTCTCCTCAGCTGAGCGTTCGCTGAGAGCATCTGCGCCCACCTTGGACGCATATTCGTCTTCCCACGTCTCGCCCAGAACAGTGTTCACGAATGTCTTTAGCTGCTCTGCGTCGTTTTTCGCATCAAGAAACTCCTCGACAAGCGTTGACCAGCTCGCATTAGGGCTATAGCTATACGCCGCCCAAATATGAAACGAAACATGCTTACCATTACCAGGCGCGGTGGGCCGCCACTCACCGCGTTCAACCATCCAACGCTTCTTCGCTGCTGGGATCCATACGCCACAGCTTTCGCAGCAGTAACTAGCTGTATCGGGGTCGTTGTCGTGCCACTTCATGTTTGCCCATTTCAAGTACTGCATGTGGCCGCAGTCGGGGCATGGCACGAAATAGCGCCTCTGATCACCCTGCAGAAACATTCGCTCTACACGGCTGAAGTCTTTGACGGTTGGCGTTGACCCCGCCACGATCTTCCTGTTCCAGTAATACTCAGTACGCCTAATGCCAAGCTTGATCTGGTCGCCTTCAGTGCCAGCCGAGGGTGGGTAGCCGTCAACCTCATCAAATAGCACCACTCGCCTACTCACACGCCTAAACCCACGCGGACTGTTGGCACCTACCAGGCTCAGGCTCCCGCCAGGGAATTGCTTCTGTAGGATCGTGTTGGCTCCGTCCTTTGACTTGGCCTCGCTCACTACACCCTTGAGACAAGGTGTATCACGCAACATCGGCGCAATTTCTTCCTTGGAATAGCCCTGAGCATCCTCAATCGTGGGCTGCACGATCATGATCGGACACGGATCTTGGTGAATATGGAAGGCCGCGACGTGATTAAGGATTTTGCTGTACCCGACACGGGCACTTTTCATCACACTGATCTGCTCGATCTTCGGATTCGTAATCGCATCCATTATTCCTTTCTGATAAGGCAGCGTGTGCCATCTACCCCCTTCTGCGCTTGATTCTGCGCTTAAATACGCATAAGAGTCCGCCCACTCGCTTAAAGTCATCTTCTTTGGCGGTTTGAACGCTAAAGCGGCTGACTTTCTTAGTTTTTCTACGTTATTCGCTGTCAACAGCCAAATCTTCTAGTGCCTCGCGCACAATATCATCTAAAACACCAATAGCGTCTGTATCTAAGTCTGGTATTCGCTGTTTTGCCTTGGTTGGTATCCCTAATAGCTTTGTTCTTGCGCGAGTGATAATTTCTGACCATTCAAGCGCAATGTCTTCTGCTTTGACTAGGAGCCCTTCTTTTTGCTGTCGCTCAAGTTCAAGTAGTTCTGCTTTTAAGTGCTCAGTTCGGGCGCGAGATTCGTCATAGTCAGGGATCGACTCTTCGGTCTTACTGATCCTTGGCCGCTCTGCTCCAGAGGCCATTCTCTCCTCACGGCTGCGTAAAGGCTTCTTTTCTTTACCCGGCCCAGCAGCCTTAGGGCCAATGCCAATTCTTGTTTGCGTGTTTCTAGCCCATTCCTCTCGCATTGTTTCGCTATCCACAACAGGCTTGCCATATGCGTCTTTCTTGACCGATAATCTTCCGCTTTTCACTGCTGCGTAGACAGCTTCAGGTGACACGCCCAGGGCGCGTGCCGCTTCGGATCTGCTAATGAGAGCCATGATTCAAATACGATAATACGAAGATAGCGCAATACGAATAGAAAATGATAAAATATCCGATTTCGCTATTTCGGTTACTGGGCGAGGTGTGTCTTGCACTATCGAAACAACTTTACAACGTATTGCCTACTTTTATGGTGCGATCAGAATACCTT
>Ga0233444_10000509_pt1 | contig 51035 bp, 61 predicted proteins | sample SI_124_October20_6_FD_182792 | JGI IMG/M metagenome (GOLD analysis project Ga0233444, IMG submission 182792) | Seawater microbial communities from Saanich Inlet, British Columbia, Canada - SI_124_October2016_10_MG | ecosystem: Environmental > Aquatic > Marine > Inlet | place: Canada: British... | reverse complement strand
CCACCACTAGGTAGACCAGCAAGAATTTGTGTAGGAAGTGATACTGGTTCTGTTATTTGAACACATGTTTTATCAATGAGTTCATAACCAGTAACCTTCTTTCTAAATCCTTCTACTAATGTTCCTACAGGTTCTTGTGCTACCTGAACCTTTGTAGGACATTCTACATTAGCAGAAGATGGTGGCGGTGGAGGTGGTGTATCTGTTTTTGTTTCTGGTGGTGTAGGTTTATCTGATGATCTGTTATCCACCTGAGGTGGACCAGTCATAATCATCCGGTTCGGTTCATAAGAAATAGGATTAAAACTGGGATAACCAGAATCGCAAATTGTAACCACACCATTAGGATCATCCTCACGTAGTTGATTGTTTTTAGCAGTATTAGTTTCTGTTGCCTCAACACATCCTGGAATATTAACCACAGGCACACCAATGTTTACAACTACTGGAGCTGCTATTGGTAGTGATGTTGAAGTGTTATTAAAGTCATAGGTGGGGATAGTATTAATTTGAATATCTTTAATACTAATATCACCACCTGTAATGATGGGTATCTCAGGCATTAGTCCTCAAATAATTTAAAAAATCCTGTCCAAATAGAATGGAAGAATACATACAGGAAAAATGTTTCAGTTGCGTCTTTCTTTGCTTGCTTCTTATAGGTCGATTGTGCCATAATGTGTATAATAACTATACCTATTTAACAGGTCTCAGTCAATTCTCAGATTAACAGTCATTAAATACTGATCCAACTGTAGAACCTAGTGATGATCCTGCCTTCTGTCCTAGAAGCAATGCCCATCCACCTGCCAACCAACCCACATATGGAATACTAGCAAGAGCAGGAACAGCAACTCCAGCAGCGATAGCACTACCTGCCATCGCACCTTGACTTCGTGCCCCAGCGTCCGCCACTAAACACTCTGCTTGTTTGGCAGTCAACTTTCCCTCATCATCTGTTGCACCTCCTAGATTTCTGGTGCCTTCACGGGTGAACTGATCACGACGCCATTCATTTCTAATTTCAGATCCACCACCAAACAATCCTCTACGTTCCTTGTCAACATCTAGAGACCTTTCAGACTCTAAAATCTTAGGATCGTCAGCACGGAATTCAATTTCATAACCATCCTTGCCTGCCTTAATCCTGTAAGAAGAATAAGGACCACGAGGAATGTTAAATGTAGGAGGTTGAATCACAGGTTCAGGTTCCTGCCTGAAAACATATCCAAGCAGACCTATATGTGCTACAACAAATACTCCACCAACTGAAGCGGCGACGATCTTAAGTTTATTCATGGTTAGAATGGCATGACAGGACCAGTGATTGCGGGACCAGTCATCTCAGGGACTCCTGGAATAGCAGCATCTACCATTCCTGGTAGTGCTTCTGTAATTGCTTCAGTAATAGCAGCAGTTACTCTCTCCCTTGATTGCTCGATTAATGTATCCTTTTGAACGTAAAGATAAGCACCACCCCCTAAGACAGCTAAAGAAACTAAACCAGATAACAACGCTACACCATTAATCAATTTTTGCATCTTTCTTCTCCAGTGTAGGTGCTTGTTTTTGTTCGTCCTTCTTCTTAGAAGGCATGACACCAAAAGTCGCAAGCGTTCCCGTGAAGACGCTGGCGATAAAAGTTGGGTCGATATTTTTTTGAGGAATACCAGGAACAGTTACATAATTAAGGGTCAGAATTGCTGCTGACCATCCAAGTATGATAACTCGAACGAGAGTTGATACACCCTCATCCGCCCACTCAAATTTATTGTCCGTTTTGGATTCCTCTTTCTTTAATGGTGATTGTGCCATTTTAGACAGAGGTAAGGCAATCCTATTTAGTTTATCAGGAATCTTAATAAACTTCATTTATTAAAAAGACTAATAAAATATTCAGCATCTACAACAACTAATGGTTTCTTATGATTTTTTTTCATAACAACTAATGGTTCATACTTACCACAATTTGCCTTTGCTTGTTCATAAGCTTCCCATACATTTAATTTTTCTACATTCTTACATTCAATACTATGTGGAAATTTTTCTCTAGCAGCTCTAGCCATAATAAGATCTTCTCCACCAGCACCCATAGATCTAGATTCAATATCTTCTGGATGTATATCTAATGATTCAATTAATCTTTCTCTAACCCACTTCTGTAAGTTTCTACCTTTAGCTTTCGCACTCTGAGGTTTCATATTATAAATTTAACTATAAGCTATATATTGCCCTTTCAACCCTGGCAGTGTTATTTTACTGAAGATTGACTTGTTTGTCAAGCCTTATTCTCATGATCATATTCAATTACAATTTTTCGATGAGTTGTGGTTTTATCAGTGTATATGTAGTGTTTTAATTCTCCACCCAACACACTACGAACATTTTCAAGTTGAGTATCAACTATAAATTTTTTAAATCCTTCATCCATCCAACTCTTATTGGATCCTGGTGTATTAAAGTCTTTCATAAATCAAGTTCAAGTTGTAGTTTACGTTCTTCCTCTATTTTATTATGTTTTGCCCAAATTTCAGCAACCATATCAACAGTATGTCTTACTGGTTGAGGAATAGGAGTATCACTTCGATGTTTATCAATCTCTTCCTGTGTAGGAATTACAATTCTGAATGGTGTTCCATCTTCTTCAAACTCCTTATTCATATCGATATAAGTTTGAGGAGTGATCTTAAATTCATTCATAATGTTCTTTCTAATCTATTTGTTGCTTGGTCTGGGAAGTCTCTAGGACGACTATCCAAAGCATTATCAGTTTTAGGAGAACCTTCATTCGCCTTCATTGTATGCTGATAATTAGGTCTTGGATATCTAATACAGAATGGATCTGGCATCCAATAAGTAACCTGCCATTCTTGTTCGGGACATAACTCAAGATGCTTCTCTACACTATGAGAGAAGATACCAATTTGAATGTATCCATCGTGACTGACACATCTACCATTACCAATGTCAACTAGGAATAGCATCTTAGTACTCAATCTCTTTGCCTCCAGTCATCAGGTTTGTCTTGCTTGAACCAGTCTTGTATGTCACCCGCCCCATCGAACCCTGTACGGTAGTTTGAGGGGTCTGGGTCACCTAACCCCATGCGGTTCATGAAATCGTCTAGAGACCCGTCCTGGATGTCCTGGCCAGCGTGTCTACGAGCCTTGTTCAACCAGTCTCGGGCGGTCGTGTGTCTCTTGGCAAGTTTCTCTGCCCAGATCATGTCGTCAAGTTGCACTTCTTCCTTGTTTGCAATCTTTTTACAGATGAACTCCAGCCGGAGTCTGTAGGCGGTTGAAAGCATATGTCTAGTCCTTTGCCTTAGTGATCCAATTTTCTAGCTCATTCACTTTCGCGAAATCAGCATAAGATGTTTCTGAACGATCATGAAGAATATCTAAGATATCGTCGATAATCTCATTGTTCAGAACGTAATCGTCGAGATACTTGTCCAATGCTTCTTTCAAATATCTATATCTATGCCACTCAGGACTATATGGTTTGTAGTGCATAATGAAAAATCATTCAATTTTATTTAGACACAAAAAAAGGGAGTCTTAAGACTCCCTAATCCCACGGATTTGGTATTCCCATTTTATTGCTTGGAGTTGAAATGCATCCGCCAGTCAAGTCGGACCTAATTTTAGTAGGGTCCACTGTTTGTCTGTTAGTAGAGGATCCGCTATGGCGCGGGCCCTCCAACCATTCCCAAAATCTTCGATCATAGCTGGAAACCAGCGAACGTATCTTTTTTAACATCTTGTTTGATACCACCAATAACATAAGACTCGATCTCAGTTTCCTGTGGAGCATTCTGCATCATCTTAGAATTCAACCAGTGTTGAGTCCAGGGTAGAGGATTATTTGACCTAGGAGTATCGAAGATTGGTTTGAGACCAATCGACTTCATACGACGGTTAGCAATATACTCAACATAAGAATCAAGTAGTTTTGCATTTAGACCAATCATAGATCCATCTTTAAACAAATATTCTGCCCATTCTTTTTCTTCTTCTACACAAGATTTAAACATATTATAAACATTCTCTTCTTCCTCTTGCATGATCTCCATCATCTCGGGATCATCACCATTCGCCCAATTCTTAAGAATGTTCTGAGTGATTACCAAGTGTTGACTTTCATCACGAGCAATCAGAGAAATAATCTTTGCAGATCCTTCCATTAATTTTAGTTCACCGAAAGCAAAAGTACATGCAAACGAAACATAGAAACGAATACCCTCAAGAATATTCACGTTTACAACTGCACGATACAGTTTACGTTTGAGTTCTTTAGTTTCCCATTGAGCGGTAGGAGATCCTTTCCAATCTGATTGCCACATACTACCAGTATCATACTGATGAGCCATATGAATCAACTCATCATATGCTTTAGTAACAGTAGATGCACGACTTAGAATTTTATCATCATCAAGAATAGTATCAAATACCTCGGAAGGATCTGAATAAATATTCTTGATGATATAAGTATACGAGCGACTATGGATCATCTCCATAGTCTCCCAAATAGTCATGCAAGCTTCTAGTTCGGGTAAGCTAACATAAGGGATAAAAGCCATCCCAGGACCACGCCCTTGTACAGAATCCAGCATGATCTGGTATTTAAGATTGCTGGTAAAAATGTGCTTTTGCTCTGGGCGTAATGTCTGATAGTCCGCACGGTCTTTCTGTAGTGATACTTCTTCTGGTCTCCAAAAATAACCCAATTGTTGTTGGGTTAACTTATCAAAAACAGGATACTTATAAGTATCATATCGTTGGATCCCAAGTGGGGCTCCAAAGAACATCGGTTGTTTTTTAAGATCAGTTTTATTAGAATTAAAAACTGTCATTCCTTCGATTGACTTTTTAGTATCCTTGATAAACTCCATGTAATTCTCCTTAGATCTTGCAAGATTCACAATCTTCTTCTTCCAATTGTGATAGTTGTTTAATTAATTGGTCGATTTCTTTAGAATTGTCTTCTGTATCTACATCCTTTTTAGCGTCATAAGTGTTCTGATAATAAGATGTCTTCCAACCGTATTTGTATGTGGTCAAAAGATCTTGTGCCATAGATGAAACAGGAACTTCATTGTTCTCATAGTTTTCTGGATTATAACTCCAGTTACCAGAGATTGCCTGATCAAAGAATTTTTGCATCACAGCGACAATGTTAATGTAACCACTGTTCGATTTCATATCCCACAGAAGAGTATAGTTATTCTTTAGTGTAGAATATGAAGGAACAATTTGCTTAAGAGGTCCTTTCTTTGATTTTTTAACGGACAAGTAGTCTCTAGGTGGTTCAATTCCGTTTGTGGCATTTGACACAACGGAACTGCTTTCCGAAGGCATTTGTGCGGACAGAGTGCTGTGTCTGAGTCCGAACTCATTGATAGATGCGCGAAGACTATCCCAGTCATTATTATACTCCGGCGTTACCAGTTCGTCAACGTCCTTCTTATATGTATCAATCGGAAGAATTCCATCAGAATACTTTGTTCTAAAAAATCCGTTACATGCACCTTTTTCTTTTGCAATTTCGTTAGAAGACTTTAAAAGATAGAATTGGAACGCTTCAGTGATCTTGTGGACTTCGCTGAGAGCTTCTTTGTCACTGTACTTATAACCTTGTTTCGCCAAGTAATGAGCGAGACCGATAAAACCAACCCCAAGAGACCTACGATCTTTGGTACTACGTTCTGCAGCTTTAACTGGATAGTCTTGATAATCAATCAATTCTTCCAGACCACGAACAGAAAGATCACAAAGTTCTTCAAGTTCATCAACTTTCTTCAGTTTACCAACATTAACTGCAGAGAGAATACACAAAGCAATCTCACCAGATTCATCATCAATGTGCTGAATCGGATCTGTGGGGAGCGTAATCTCTTGACAGAGGTTACTCATGTTCACCTTGTCTTTAAAAGATGAGTGTGAGTTACAATGGTCGATGTTCATGATATACAAACGACCAGTCTCAGCACGTTCTTTTAAGAGGTCCAGAAAGAGTTCTTGAGCACCAATAGTCTTTCTCGGAACAGACTGATCTGATTCATAGTCCACATAGCAAGCGTCAAATGCATCAGTCCCAAAAGCATCATACAAACCTGGAACGTCATGAGGACTGAAGAGTGTGATGTCTTCGTTTTTAATGAATCGTTCATAGAACAACTTAGAAATTTGAATAGAATAATCTAGTTTACGGACACGATTATCTTCTGTCCCTTTATTGTTCTTCAGGACAATAATGTCTTCTATTTCTTGGTGCCAGATAGGAAAGTGAACTGTAGCAGAACCACCTCGGATGCCGTTTTGAGTGCAGCATCGTACAGTTGATTCAAACTTTTTAAGGAAGGGGACCACGCCTGTGTGTTGTACCTCTCCACCTCGGATTTTAGCGTTGATGCCACGGATTCTACCTGCGTTGATACCGATTCCTGCGCGTTGTGCAACATATTTACCAATAGCCATATCACTGCTAAAGATACTATCGAGGGTGTCATCAACATCAACGAGAACACAACTCGCAAACTGACGGAGAGGCGTTCGCACTCCTGCCATGATTGGTGTTGGGATGTTGATTTTGTGCTTGCTGATTGCATTGTAATACCTACGAACGTAATCTAAACGAGTATCCTCAGGATAATTCTGGAACAGTGTCGCAGCAATTAAAAGATACATGTACTGTGGTGTTTCGTAAACAGTACCAGAACTTCTATCCTGTACAAGATATTTATCTGTAACTTGACGAATTCCTGCATATGTAAACAAGAAGTCACGACCATGGTCAATCATTCTATCAATGACATACCATTCTGATTCAGAATATTTATTATACAATTTTGGATCGTAAATACCACCAGAATTATTTTTCAGATGTTCAGAAACATTTGGAAACCCAGTCTTCCAACTATCACCAAATACTTTTTTATAGAGACCAAATAGGAGAAGACGAGCAGCAACAAATTGATAATTGGGATTATCTAATGTGATCAGATCACTTGCAGATCTAACTAGGATTTCCTGAATTTCATTCGTAGTAATACCATCGTAGAATTGAATACCAGAATTAATTTCTACTTGGGATGGAGAAACTCCCGCTAAACCGTCACATGCACAATCAACCATGGCATGAATTTTATCTAGATTAAGAGGTTCTAGACTACCATTTCGTTTCTGTACTTTTGTTCCGTTGGTCATACTTTTTTCCAGGTGTTCAGTTTAAGTTGTGCTTCTAGTCCTTGAAAGGTATTCGATTCTACCAGAGATTGAACGTCATGTCCAGCTAGTGCCATGTCATTCAAATCCTTTTCAGCAATCTCTTTGGGGAAGATTACTACCTTAGATCCCGTTTTAATCGTTGTCTCAATTCGATTAACGATCTCTCTGCTTCTTGGTTCGTTGTCGTAGGCGTATACAAACTGATAATCCAGAGTGCTGAGGTTAACATCGCTACCACACATAGCAATAGCATTGGTAAGGAAATGACTGTCAAATGGTCCTTCTGTGACATAAACATCTCCTTTGGGGTTTACATTATCCAAACCATATACTTTTGGTTTGGATTCATCAAGCATGATAGTAATATATCTAAGTTTGTCATTCAATAGTGATCTACCTTGAAATCCAAACATGTTACCTTCTTCGTCCCTTAGAGGAATAATAATCCTAGGACCATCATATGTGATATCGGCAAACACTTGTTTACCAGTAATCTCATTGGTCCATTTTTTAAATTTGGGACAGTAGTAAAATTTATTTAAGTCTTTTATTTTTCGATTCTGTAAATACTGTCTTGCGAGATGTGTAGTATTTAGTTCCGAGATTTTCTCCAGATTTAAAGATTGAACTTTTTTGAATTTAGGTTTTTCAAATTCAAATTTTGGAGAAGCAGTTGTAGTTCCTTTACCAGTCAAACCATTCTTATACCTCTCCATGACATACTGGTCATGGAGGTTAATATCCATATCCTTTAGGAAGTTTGTGAGAGTTCTACCAACACCACAATTGTGACACTTGAAAACCATATCGGCTTTCATCCGAAAGAAAAACCCTCTTGCACGATTCTTGTTCTTCTTAGAATCGCCACAATAGGGACAACGAAAGTTATAGAGATAATCTTTTTTCTTTGAAAATTTTTCTAGTCTTGGTGAAACTGCATTGATGTATTTGAGATCAATGAAAGACATTAAATAACTCGTACCTGTTCAGCTATCATACTCGTTTTCGTGACTGATGTCAACTGCAAACCGAACATTGGTAACAGTTGTGCAACTGTCACGATCGCCAAAGCACAACCACTCAACATGATCATGAACTTCTGATTCTCATTCACTTTATCTTGCAGATTAGTTACTCTATCATTTAATGTAGTATTATCTTTCTGGTGTATATGCTTCAGATCTTCAATCATTTTAAGAATAAGTTGATCCGATCTTTCATTCTCATCTAATCTATTTTCATGTCTCTCTAAGACAATGGCAATTTTATTGCTATTATCAGAAATAGTTGAGACAGCACGTTCTAACTTGTCTAGCATTTCTTTAGACAAATCTTCATAAATATTCAACTTTGCTTCTAATGTTGAAAGCTTAGCAAGACCAAATACCATGTTTATGTCCTAGATTGTGCGAATGCTTTTACTTTTTCGTATGCACTAGTCGAAGAATTAATAGATTTAATCATCTTAACTCTATTACTAGCATTTAAGTTTTGATATAGATTAACAATTTTTCCTGCTTCTGATGGTTCAACTGGTTGTTTCGATCCATCATCAAACTGGACAGTACCAGTTCCACCAGCCATGGCAATCTTTTTCAATTGGTCGATAACTTTACCGCCACTTTCATACAATGCGAGAAGTTCCTCATCTAAAGGAGACATATTTTGTTTCTTCTTTAACTTTCTATCTTCTCTCTGTTGTCTTCTCGTAAGAAGTTTATTTACAAATTCTCTGACATCTTTATGTCTACCATCATATTTCTTTTTCTTTTTTCTCACTGGTGGTTCATCTGGTGGTAGACCAGCAATGACTCCACCAGAAGCATTATTGGCAGGAATACCACCAATAGAATCTTCCCACATGTCGTAGATGTCTTTACTATTCATTATATTTTCTTAAGTTCCTCTAAACAATATTGATCTAATTGAACGCTTGGTATATCATCAATAGAAATCCTATCAATGAACACTAATATAGTTTTTAAAACAGACCAGTATTCCCTATCCATCTTATAAAACAACAAAGGAGTTCCGGCGTCACCGAAGATATTATATATGATAATAATGTGGTTCAACAAAAGATGTGTCTTAAGAATATTTCCCTTGACATATTTTTTTAATAATCGTTTAATGTACTTAAATTTTTTTAAGTCTTCATAAAAATCATCTCTTGTTGAACACTGAGGATTATCATAATTTTTTATAGCGAATAATATAAAATTATCGTCGTTCAACTCAGTAAATTTCATCTAGATCATGCAGTAGTTACAGTAGCGGTGCCAGAGATTACTTCAGAAGCACCGTTGGTTGAAGTGAGTTTAACTCTATAATCACCAGCATCAGTGTCAGCGTAGACAGCAACATCATAGGTGGGTTGGTTAGCACCGATGTTTGTCCAACGTCTGCCAGACTTCTTCTGCCACTGATAGGTGAGAACAGAAGCATCACCAGGTGGTGTAGCGATAGCAGAGACAGAGAGTGACAAAGCACCACCAACTGTAACTGACTGAGTAACAGGTTGAGTATTGATGGTGATAAGTACTACAAGGTTTGCTGCAGCAGAGTCGTCATCAAGAGTTTCTTGTGCGTTCGCTTCTGCGTCGGTAAGAACAACTAAGTGATTTGCCTTGTGACGAGTTCTACCAGATGCATCTGTGTACGTGCGATAAGCCCACCAACCAGGTGCAGTTAATCCACGTTCTTTGTTTGCTGCAAGACCTGCTTCGGTCTCGTCAACAAAAATAATTGTTTCTGATGCAGAACCAGCACCATCGCCTCTAGTTAAGGCAACTTTTGTCTGATTGGCAACAGAGTCTTCCTTTCCGTATAGGGACATTGTACTCTCCGTTAATATTAAGGGTATTCCTATATTTTATTTATATTAAAGGGGGCGTATACGCCCCCAAGGAATCACTTATCTTCGCGTGTCTTAATTGCTTGTTCTACAACAGCAAGTAACTTATCATCCATATCGGTCTTGGTTAACTTGACCGCTTTCTGAAGAATGACTAAACAAATTTCAATTAGTTTTTCACCAAGTTCTTCATTCTCAGGAATTCTAGCAACTGTATCAGAAATAATTTTTGAAGCAAGAGGTAATAGGAAAGCTAACATGGGTTTGTTCCATTATGTGCAATCCTATTTATTGTTGTTTACTTCTTTTTCACACAGTTAGGAACTTGCTTCCCACCTTTCATCTTAGTTCCTTTTGCCTCGTAACCATCCCAGCACTTATCAGCACCAACATTTTTACGTGCTTGTTTCATACCTTCTTCAATTTCAGTTTCTTCAGTCTTGGTTTTACCACCCATAGAAAGTTTCTTGAAGTCACTTAAAGACTTCTTCTCTTTCTTTCTCTTCACAGCAGTGTTTTCAATTTCTGCACCAAACTCAGGAGAACGAGTTGTCATATCAACTTCCTGTAGATTTCCTTCTACATGCATATCAGTTGATGATTTCTTTGAAGTTGCTTTCTGTTGAAGAGCAATCTTTTGTTTGTTGATTGCAAGTTGTTTTCTTTGGAGTTGCATCTTCTTAGATGCATCAGCATCTTCCTCAACTTTCTTAGGTGTTGGATTGATAATTACATTACCTTTCTTCTTACCCTTCATTTCAACTGCAGATTCTAGAATCTCCTGATCAATTTCTTCTTTCCTAAGTCCTAAACGACCAAGTAAAGATTTCTTCTTAGGTTTTACAGAAATACTTCCACCCTTCTGACGTTTAGCGTAATCCATATAGGACTCACCAGGACGAAGCTTCTTAGAATCAGACTTAGTAGCAGTTGCAGTATTACCACCCTTATCTTCACGAGCTCTCATTTTGTTACCAACACCACTAATCTGACTATCCTTTTTAGGATCGGGATGCCAATAATCACCCTCAGCAATCTCAGTTTCTTCCTTCATTCTATCAGCAACTTTAAGAGCAACGTTTCTTACTTTACCCTTAAGATCACTTTTCTTCTGTTTGTAGGTATCTTGTGCTTTTTGTTTTAACTCAGAACCTTTCTTCTTAATTGCTCTCTTTGCAAGTCTACCAACTGCTTTTGCAAGACGACGAACAGATGTATTTTTCTGATAGGGTTTGTCAGTATCATGACCATAACTAACAGTTGCTTCGGTTAGAGCAAGATCAAATGATTCTACAATATCATCTTCATGATAACCTTCATCGATCATCTCTGCAAAGAAAGTTTCTACAACGTTAAAAACTACTTCCTCTTTACGAGTTGCAATTGTTTTACCGATTGCAGCACGACGCTTTCTTAGATACTTATCGTTCTTGTCGTTCTTCTTACCGTCGTTATCAATATCTGCATCTTCATTACCAACTGGATCTAATGCTTCCTTTTTAACAGTCTTCTTTGACATGATAGCTTTATCACCATACTTAGCCTTTAGATCGGCAGTCACTTTATCAAATGCAGACATTGAGTTGCCAGATGGTTTCTTCTTAGGACCTGTTGCAGTGCTAGGTGGACGACGATAGTTAGTGTTTCCATCAACACCACCACGCTCCATGCGGCGGTCCTTCATACGATCGTAATCTTCTTCAACTGATTCTACTTCTTCTTTCTTTAGATTTGCCTTACGATAATCAAGATCAGCACGAGTGCCACGATCCATCTTACCTTGTGACTTAGGCTTGGTCTTACCACCTACATCAGGTTGCATACCAGGGTTTGCTGCCGTAACTCTACGACCGTGAGTGTATTCAGCACCAGAATGCTTGGAGTCACCAGAGACCATCTTACCACCCTGCGAGCGGGAGTCAGCATACTGTTTATCAGTCTGACCGTGCTTACCCTTGTAGAGTTCGTCTAGTTCTACTTCTTCTTTCTTAGTCTTTAGTTTCCCAGCAGCATTCTCACGATCATTTCTATTGAGAATTTTCTCTTTAATTTTTGACTTAAGTTCTGGTCTAGACTTAACGTTATATACTCCTGCAGTTGGAGCACTAAAAGATCCACCCTGATTATGAATCTGGACACCCATATATGAAGTTGTAGTTTCATCAAGTAACTGCAAAGCATACTTAAGAGATCCACCACCAAGGTGTTCTCTCAAATAAGTTTCAGTTAATTCTTCATCACGATCATACATCGTGAGAGCTTGATTTAGGAATCTCTCCGCACGAAACATTTGCGAAGGATCTAGTCCGATAAAAGAATCTACGTTAGTTAAGTCCATCAGGATTTTTTCTCTTTTTAGTACTATTTAGTGGTCTTTTCTTTTCAGGTACTGGTGTTCCGGTGAAAGACTGAACCTTTTCTCCAGGGGTCATTGCTTGTAATGCAGTACGATATGTATCAGTACCGATTTCCCAATGCACTTTTTCAGAAATATTATCCAACCATTGTCTAAATGTTCTGGATTCTTCATCCATAACAATCACATAATTAGGACCCCTCATAATAATTTCTCCTACGATCCCAGTGTTTAAACACTCAACAATATCACCTAGGTTAAAAATGTTTTCCTGGTAATACTCTTCACGTAATTCCTCATTATAAAATCTAGGAGCGATCTGCCACATTTCTTCTTCAAGATTCATGGACTTACGAAGTTGTATATAAATGCTTTTTGCTTCTGCCGACTTAAGATCTTTAGGAAGTCCTTTTTTAAATGCATCAAAATCATTTTCAGCCGCAGATTTTCTCATCTTGGATGCAGACATTCCTTCTACATCTTCAGACTTCTCATCTCTTGCACCTGCACTAATGACATCTAACTTTCCAAAGTTATAAGTCTTTCCATTATACTTACTAGTAATATTGGAAAACTCTTTTACCCTATCATCACCAACAACAACTTTAACATTGTCGTATCCTTTACCATGAAGATCTTTTAAAACATCAAAGATATTTTTACCAGAACCAGGATCACCAGCAATATTATTTGCATGGTGTGGAAACATAGTGCTCATCACATTATGTTTGGTTGCAAGATCAAAGGGATTTTTCTTTGCATCCTGACTATGACTTGGGTAAATCATATAATCAGATCCATCACTATATGCCTCATCAGCAACTCTATCCATCAATTTTAAATGACCGATATGTGGAGGATTAAAACGACCAAACGTAATTACAATAGAAGGTCCACCCTCGTTACGAGGAACCTGAGCACCATCATCTTTCTTCGTATCCTGTTTAGTTTCTTCTGGAGGAACTTCTGCGGTACTTTGTTGAGCCTGTTTTGCTTTTGTAGCAAACTGTTGAAGTGTTTGCACATCAGATACAGAACTTGGTCCATTAAGAGGTTCACCCTTTTGCATTTTCTGGACTTCCGCTTTTGATACTGGTGATAGTCTCTGACCACCACCCTCAGATTTAGCAACAATGTTACCTTTGTCGTCTGAATAGTATCCTTTACCAGTATGAGATAAACCTTTTTTTTCTGCTTCTAATCCTGCTTTGGTCCTCGCTTCACTAAAAAAGTCGCTAATTGATTTCATTAAATTAAAGCAAGTTTTAGACTATAAACTATTTATCCCAGTTCTTATCAACTGTGAAATTAGCAACGGAAAACTCAAGTCTATCCACTAGTTTTGTTGCACGTCCAGATTTGATTGCAACAAATCCTTCTGGTGCAGTAACACGATATCCATTTCCATCTTTGATAAACGTACCAATATCCTTTACCTTCTCTAACTGACGAATGATCATCAGTTTTGCAGTAGAGAGATTCTTATATGCTGCAGCAGTCATGTAGATAGAACGTTGATTCGCAGCAATAAATCTCATGCCGTCGTCTTTTAATTTAACCCACTTCTCTTTTGCTTTATCTGTTTTCTTTTTGTCAATCTCCTTGTCAATCAATGAAGAATAATATCTTGCAAAATCAGTAACTACTTTGTTAGCAGAAGGAATTGTATTACCACTACGGATATAAGTATTGAAGAACTGTTTAAAGATTGCATTGAAAGCATAACGATCAGATCCTTTCATCACATCAAGAAACTTAGATGCTTGTTTCAGAGAACCTTCTGCACGATTCACTGCAGAATTAAACTTGACTAGTTCCTGTCCGCTAAAGTTTGCACTACCACTTGCGTCGTTGAAGTCGGAAGAGAAAACAGCAATATGTTTGTTCCCCTGATAAGGAGATGCATCAACACCAAAACCGGCCGACATCCCTTCCATAGTAGAGCCAGAATAAGTGGTATGGAACACAATGCCAATCTTAGAAGAATTAACACGTTGACCAAGGTCTGTATCCAACGGTATTGCATATGTAATAGTATTAGGAGTAAATGTTACACAACGCTTTCCACCAACATTAGTAACTGTTTTTGTATTCTCTACAAACAAAAGATCGCCTTGGATAACACCCTTGATACCAAGTTGAGAAAAATATTTAAGACTATCTTTTAACATTGATGCAAGATTACCTGAGTACCATGCATCAATCATGTCATCAGAAAAACACAATTTAGGTGCAGTTTTTGCAAAGACTGATTTAGTTCCAACAAAGAATCTATTTCTTTCAGGATCAATACCACAGATAACAGCAGGAGCACCATCCCACTTTGTAGTAATATTAATTGATTTACCTTTGTCACCCTGAGTTAACATAGAACCCAGTGACTTTAAGAAAGCAATAGCAGACTTACCACCCTCGCTACCGAGATTGAGGATGTCATCTTCAAGGTGTTCTAGGTGAGTGTTTTTTGCCATGTGTGTATTATACTGTATTTTTGTCCAGGAGTCCATCGGGTGTGGACAGTTTGTTGTGTGTCACTTTTTCTTGTAGTCACACATGATATGGGATGGAAACAAATTACCACCCTTATTTCTAAAATTAAAACTAAATTTATATAATGAAGACTCACAATTAACAATCACTTTTTTACCCGTACCTGTAGTACCACCATAGTAAGCAATAATAGGTCCAGATATAGTAGTTGCTTTATTGAAATATGATTCATCTACATCATATATGTCAACATTATTTGCACCTTTACCATGAACCATCACATACCCATAACCCATCATCTGTCTCAATAATTTATTAACTGCAGATTTATTTACTTTTTTAGTAACATCTATCTGGTGATTATGTATCTTTTCACTATGTGGATACTTATTAAATGTTTCGCAAAAACTAATATAATCCAAACCAAATATATTCAAAACATTCATTGCTTTATTACTGAGACTATATTTTTTCATATCAGCTTCAGTAAATACAGTTCCTATGCCAATATTAGCAAATGCTAAAGTCGATTGAAATTTTAATGAAAGATATATCTTTTCTTTACCATTAAAATTTAATGTAATATCTGTCACTGTAGAACCAATATTTTCTTCTCCAGATCCAATAGTTAAAGAACCGGAAGAAACTGATAGTGGTCTCCTTTGATTTTGTTCACCCTCTGCAATAACATCAGATAACGGTAATCTTTTCTGTTTACCAAGTCTTTCTATTAATTGTCTGGCTTGTTTATCATAAGGACCTTTTTTATTAGAAGGATCAAGTATATGTATCAAAGACTCATAAAATTCTCTTTCAAATTTAAGTCCTAAATTTTCTTTTTTTCCAGATCCAGCTCCCTGACCACCAAATTCTCCAGTCTTTTCTATGTCAGTTAACTTTATTGTCTTGATCTGATTTTTATTATCATACCTACCAGTGAATTGTATAGTTGATTTTGTGCCGGATAAATTAATTGCTTGATTAACTCTTCCTAATATTAAATCATAATCACGTTTTTCATCACTTTCAAACGCATATTGATTACCTTCAATATCAAGAATTAAAGCATGTGGAGTAAATAAACCTTCACTAGTTAAAAATTTATTTTCCTTTCCATCTATAGATAAAAACTTTTTAAGAAAAGTTTCTAGTCCTCTCTTTACTAGGGTTTTCTTTGAAATACTTGACATTAAAAAAGAGGGGAGTTCTTCCCCTCTATTTATTATACATCTCCTTGTCTACGGTTCTCTGACTGGTGAACATCAAACTCACCACCAGGATAACGTGCTTTGAGTTTATCCACGTTCATCTCAATCACTTCATCCAGAGAAACATTAAGACCCATACATGCTTGTGCAACATACCACATGATGTCTCCAAGTTCTCGTTTCAGATGAAACATGTTATCTTCGTTGACTGGTTTACCTTGAAAGATAATCTTCTTTACAACTTCAGTAAACTCACCTGCTTCTGCAGACATCCCTACAGCAGCAGTCAGAAGTCGATGTGTTTCAAATCCTTCTCCACGAAGTTCTTGGATACGGTATTCAAAAGCATCAGCATTTTTACTTTGATCGGATGTGACGGCATTCACAAACTCAAGATATGCATCAGTGTTTACTTTCTTACTTGGTTCATTCACAGGAACGTTTTCTAGTGTGTCACCAGTGTCTGGATCAAAAAGATTAATTGTTTGTGTCATACTTTAAAACCTTCAAAACTACGGAATTTTTTATCTAACCGATCAGAGTAATCTTCTTCCTGACCAGAATCAACAATGTTCATTTGAGCACTGTTCTCTAAATTATACAATTTCATCTTGGATCTGTCAATACCAATCACAAATCTTTTGTTCGTTGCACCATCATTATACCTGTTCTTAAGTTGTTTGACCATAAGTTGATTCATCTCTTCAAGTTCTTCTGTAGAAATAAGAGCAAACATAAGATCAGCAGTTGCAGGTAGACCGAAGGACTCACTGGTGTCAGTGATGTCCACGTCACTACTACCATAACCAGAACGAGTGGTCTGGGTAGCAGATACAATTGGTACATTATGTTCTACAGCAAGACCACGAAGTTCTTCTGCGATTGCTTTAACAAAAGTATAGGAGTTGACAATAGTACCTTTGAATCGACTGGAAGAGCAGATATTCAAATAGTCAACAAAAATAATATCTGGTGCAAAACCCTTCTTCAAAGATAGTTCATTGAGAAGACTCTTAAAATGTCCCACATGAGCACTAGCAGTAGGATACTCTTTGATTATAAGTCTTCCCTGAGTTTTCTTCAACAACTTACTAACCTTAGTATCATACATCGGTTTAGGAAGATCAACCAAAGTTCTGATATCCATATTAAAAAGATTTGCATCAATGCGTTCTGCAATTCTTTCTTCCGCCATCTCCAATGTAATATACAAAACATTCTGTCCCTGCAGCAAACATGATGCAGCTTGATGACACATAAAGAGTGACTTACCAACACCAGTTCCAGCAAGAGCAATGTTCAATGTTTTACGTGGAAGACCACCTTTAGTAATCCTGTTAAACATATCAAGATCAAACTCAATCCTATCCTCTGTACGATGATAGAACTCATATCGAGCAGTTGCATCATCAAAGTAATCATGTCCTACATGATCATCAAAAGATACACTTAGAGCTTCAGAAAGAATACTGGGAATTGCATCACGACTTTTAGTTTTATCTTTACCATCAGAAATCTTGATAGATTCCATCAGAGCAAGATAAACAGCACGTTCCTTACACCATTTTTCTGTAGTATCTAACAACCAATTTGCATCAGTCTTTTCTTCGTGAAGATCTCGAATGCAAGTAATACACTCTTTGAATACTTCTTCAGAAAGATCATTGCGATTCTGAATTTGAATCTCTAGAACAGACTGAGTAGGAAGATCATCATACTTCACAACGAAGTCGTTAATTTCTGTAAAAATAATTTTCTCAGCAAAAACATCAAAATAACTATCCTTAATGAAAGGAATTACTTTCCGCATATATTCTCCATTGAAAATAAGATTGGAAAGAATTTTATGTTCAAATTTCATACGTAATGCAAATAAGTGCTGAGGAGATACTTCTTACTACTAATTGGTTTGTTACCACGGTGAGGGAACATCCACAGAGGAGGGAAGATTACCATTCTACCCTTCTGAGGAGTGATTGTCAATTCGTCAAAGACAGTTTCACCGCCGGTCTCTACATCATTAAGATACCAGAAAAAGGATAAAAATCTTCTGGAAGACTCATAGTCAGTTACATCTACATGGGTATCAAACCGATCATTATTATCAACTTCATAAGCTTTTATTCTAAACTGTTCAAAAGCATGTTTTTCTGGAAAACAATTACGGTGAACATACTTATAGTATTTGTCCCTGTAATGTTGTACAGAACGAATTAACTTATTATGAATACCAGTTATGTTTTTATCCTGTTTGGATATATTTTGAGTCAGATTATATTGAGTAAATTTTGGCGTACCATTATTATCAATAGATTCTTTTTCAGGAACTGACTCAAATAACTTAATTAAAGAATCACAGTCATTCTTAGAAAGTACATTGTCATGTACCTGTATGAGATCATTCAAACGAACCATAACTGTATTCCTTCTTTGCACATTCATCTAAAGATTGCATAATCTCTGGAGTGAAATATTTTTCTGGATCTGCTAGAATAGTTTTAGCATAAGTTTTTACACCATTAATTTCATAACGACCACCAGACTTACTAAAGATCCCATACTTTTCACCAAGTTCTAGAAGTCCATAATACTTATCAAGACCACGATGATCATAGAACAATCGAGTTTCGACAAGAGAATTTTCTTTGGTAAATCGAGACTTATATGATTTGCACTTCACGATATTACCAACAATTTCTGTTCCATCCTTTTCCTTGGATTTGGACAAGAAGATGATTGTAGAAGCGGCGTACTTGAGTCCAGAACCCCCTCCCATCTCCTTCGTAGGGATGTAGGACCCCATCACTTCATACGTGTGGTTGGTGACCACCAGGGGGATGCCTGCGGTCCCTAGCTTGAGGGAGAGGATCCTGAAGATAGACTTGACCACCTGAGCACGGGTCATGTCACGGGTCTCCTTACCGTCCGTAGCGTCCTGTACTTCTTTACTGGTAGAAAGCATACCAAGACTATCCAACACAAACATCAATGGTGGACGATCTTCCTTTTTCACTTTCATGTATTCATCAACAACCTTAATAGATTGTGTACGAAACTCTTGTACTGTAGTAACAGGAACAAGACCAATACGAGAGGTATCAATGTTCCTCTCTTTCATCATATTCTTAGTGATAGCAGATTCGGACTCAAAGTAAATTACTTCACCAGTCGGATTCTGTTCCAGAAAATATCGCACCATTGAAAGTGCAAAGAATGTTTTACCTGTACTTGATTCTCCAGCAAGAGCAGTGATCTTATTTGCAGGAAGTCCACCATAGATACTACCACTTAATAGAGCGTTGAAGATGTAACTACCAGTGTCGATAAAAACGTCACAATCGCCACTAGCAACACCGTCCTCAACAACAGAAGCAAATTCATTGTTCAGGTCGGGAATTACAGATTTAATAAAACTCATAGATACTCCGTTTTTAACATTATACCATCAAGAGAAGAAAGATTCAAGTGTCCCTCGTTTCTCTACTTGCCATCCAATAGGTTCAACAACCTTCTTGAGTGGTTCTACAAAACTCTTCTCAAATTGCATATCATAATCGACATACTTATCTAGTTTTAATTCTTTAGGAAGAGTTTGGAAGTATGCGATAACATCCTCACCGATGGGATTAGGTTTTTTCAAATAAACAAATTTAATTTTTTCACCTTCCTGAATCATAGGATACTTACTCTGCAGTTTGTTCTTTTTGATATAGTGATTATACAAGATAGCACCACGAACTTGAATTGGTGTTCCTTTCCTATATAGATCTGCAGAACTTTTATACTTATCGATTCCGTTACAACCGCGAGGGAAAGAGATATTTTCAACCTCTTGTTCCTTGGTTTCTTTCTTCACAGATTCAATAAAGTTGATTAACTCATCATTAGTATTATTGATGATGATTGTAAAAGCTTTCTTGAGTTTATCTCTGAAGAAAGATGGAGTAGAAGACCGTGCAGTTTCCAATCCCATGATCTTTAGTTTTGGTGATTCATATCGAACACCTTCACTGTCCCACACATTAAGAATGTATCTCTTTTTAGCAGTCCAGATTCCACGGTCAGCAATATTCTCCCGTTTCATCTGCATCTTCTGATCGTATGCGTTTACCTTTTCGGCCAACGCTTGGTAAGAACCATCAATATACTTTTCAAGTTCCACCTTACAGATCTTGTCAAGGAAATTAACAATCTTCTCACTAGAAGTCTTTCTCCCCTTGTATACAGCTTCAACCACAGGACCCATATTAAGATAGATAGAGTCAGTATCAGAAGCAATGACATAATCTTCTCCTTCTGTTTTTAAAAGTCTATTTAGATATCCGTTCATTTTGTTCTCAATCCAACGGATCGAAACTTGACCAGACAAAGTAATTGCCTCTGCATTCGCAATTCGGAAATAACGAAAGTATTCGTTACCAATTGCACCATAAGCAGAGTTCAAAGAGATTTTCTTTGCCATCTGAATATTGTTACAACGAGCAATCTCCTTTGTCAAATCAGGTGTAGGAGTTTTCTCATACTGTTGTTTTGCTTCAAGCATTTTCTTCTTGAAGATCACACGATCGTTATACATCTTCTCCATCAGTTTCGGCAAGAATCCTTGGAAGTCTTTACGATACTGAGCACCATTTGCACAAAGAGTATACTTCTCATCGTACATTACTGGTTGTGAAAGAATCTTATCTACCGTGATACTCGGGTGTTTTTCCTCAACCAAAGTTTCTGGCGATATGTTGTATTGCATAATGAGGTGAGGGTAGAGCGAGTTGAGGTCAAAAGAGACAACCCAATCGTAACTCCCTGGAATAGGTTCTTTAACATACGCACCAGCATATGCTGCATCCTTCTTGTGAATAATTTTTGGCGGAACAACAATATTATCTTTCTTGAGATAGTTGAAAATAATATTGTCCCACGTTTTAACTTGCGAATAAACATCTTCATAATTTTGTTTTGCATCATAAGCCATGGTCAAACACAACTCAATCAGTTTCATTTTGTCTTCCATACGGTCAACAAGTTCCACGTCAATGATGTTGTATTCTACAAACTTCTGCCAGTTATTGGTGTAGAAAGCTTTGAAGTTTTCAAACTCACTATGATCCAGTTTCTTCTGACCAAGTTCAACAAAAGCAATATGATCCAGTCGATAGGATTCCTGATTGGTATAAGTAAACTTCTTATACAGATCCAGATAATCTAGACAAGAAACACCACCCAGATCATAAGCAATTTGTTTGCGACCTTGAACAACAAACTCACGATAATTAATCAGGTTCCATGGAGACAAAGAACGCATATGTTTCTCTGTAAACACTCGTTCAATACGACGACAAATATAAGGAATATCATAAAGATATACATTCCATCCAGTCACAATGTCTGGAGTATTCTGAACCCAATAATTAATAAACTTATCTAAAAGATCTCTTTCATCATAACAATAAACAAACTCTACATCATCACGATTATTTTCAAACTCGCGAGTTCCCCATACAATAAGTTTCTTTGTATTCAGATCTTTAATAGCCAAACAAAGAATAGATTCGGAAGCAGATTCTACATCTGGGAAACCATTTTCACACTCAACCTCAATATCAAGTGTAATGATATTCATTGCTGACATATCAAACTTAACTTCATCTTGTGGATACTTATCAGCAATATACTGATACAGAAATCTTTCGTACCCGTAAATTTCAAAATTCTGAACGTCGGAATATTTTTTGATAAACTCACGAGCTTCTCTGACACCACCAAACTTAATTGGTTTTACATAGTTGTCATCGAGTGTCTTGAATTTTGTTTTATCTGGTGATGGAACAAATAGAACTGGAGAAAACGTGTCTCTATACATCACACGTTCACCATTCTCATATCCAAGATAGAGAACTTGATCTCCGACTAGTTGAACGTTGGTGTAAAAATTCATGAATTAATAATCTTCTTGTAAAGTGCAGCGATCTCTTCAGATGGTGTAGATATTGTAACAATACGATTTGAATAAATCAAGGTATCTGTTTCATCAGTATACCTAGGCCATTTTCGTAGTTGGATATCACCGTCTGTATCAATAATCTCTCTACAGTTTTTAAGAAAACAAGAAGGTTCTTCATCTAGTTCTTCAATATCAGCAACAACAATATCATTGTTTATCAATTCAATCACATGCAAGTTCATAGAGACTCCTGGTTTCAACTATAATACCACAAAAAAAGAGGGGCGTCAACTGGATTGTGCCAGTTGCCCCTCTTATGCGGCGACGATATAAACTATTTATTCAATATCATAAACCTTTAACTTCTGATGATCGGGAACAACTTTTCTCAATGTAATAATCAACATACCATTAGTAAATTCAACTCCATCAATTTCCACATCATCAGATAAATTGAAACCTCTAGCGAAGGTGCGAGTTGCAACCCCACGGTGCATGTACTCCTCTTCTCCTTTACTCTTCGTTGACTTTGACGTGACTAGGAGAACATTAGTCTCAGTAGAGACTTCAATCTCATCTTTACTCCAGCCAGCAAGTGCCATTTCGATCCTCCACTTAACCTCAGATTCTTTTACGAGATTGTAAGGGGGATACGCTTCGTTGACAGTACCCATTCCATATGAATGGAGTCTATATACTATATCATCCAACCCAACACTGTATCTTTCAACAGCATCTACCACGGCATTAAGATCCTTTGCCGTGAACTTTCTAAGTCCCGTCATTATTGTAGCTCCTTTAAAGCGAGTTTATGTTTTGTGGTCCCCGAAGGCAACCTTTTGCGATGAAGGGGTTATTGCTAACCAAGTCCTTCATCGAGTTTATTTATTACAAAACAACAAAAAAGGTACGATGTGAAAACCGTACCTGTATGGTAGTTCCGAATGTAGAGTGTGCCGCACGAAAGACACATAATTATTTATAACTTGACTAAATAAGATAGATGGTCTATTATAGACCTGACGTTCATCCCACTCTTGGGTGGGACGCAAGTAAGTCGCGGAACGGAGCCGTTCATCCCATGCTAGAACTATTATTCTATTCATCACTCACCTGCCAACAAGCTGATACAATCATGCTTAAGATGAAAGCAAATGAGAATATCTCAAATGCTTTTAAGGTAGAGTTGATAGAGACCGTAAAGGAATCTACCCCTGAGTGTTTCTGGGACGCACACGACTGAAGGAACGGGGATTAAACCACCCTCATTACTTTAGGAGTAACACAATGAATACGCTTACTATCATCAAGCGCCAGATTCAGAAGGCATCTGCCCTTCACGATGCACAGATTACCCACACCTCATATCGTGGTGTTGAGTATAAGTGCAAGCAGACGGGTGAGGAAACTCACGGATCTTTCTGCTATCGTGGTCGCACTTACACCAAGTGACAGTCATGTTAGCACTACAAATAGTTGGACTCACGTCCTTAGGTTGTGTGACTTTCATTGGTATGATTTACGGAGAACTTCTGCTTCTCCATAGATGAACGAGAGGGGTTTCGACCCCTCTTTTTTTGTATCTACTATTAGAAGATATATGGAAAAATCTAAACTAAAAGACTTGCATAGCAAGCTAAAAAAAATCCTTACAGAGTTAGAATCTGAGATCTACTCTGACAAGGATTCTTATTTAAATAAAGAAAGTAAAATCACATCGGTGGAGGAAGATGATGGTTATGCAGACTGAGGTGGCGCAGTTTTCTTTTTACCAATATTATACTTACTCTCTAAAGTCCACTCCCCTTTATCTTTATAGGAAAGAACTTTAATCTGACTCAATGGTGCAGAGTCAGCAATTTTTTCTGCATCAACTACAGTTACAAGTCCCCAATCACTTAACAACTGGGCAATTCTATTACGGCGTTGAACGTCGTTTATAAAAAAATTTGCTCGCTTTCCATCTAGAGCAAACAATTCTTTAAAGTGAACGATGAAATATTTTCCTTGTTTATGAAGGATATGACAAGATTGATAAATCTTTTTTTCTTTGCGAGACGCTACACCAATACGTGTGAGAGTTTCTCTGACCTTGAGGAAATCATCTGGTTCCTTCAAAGTAATTTCGACCATCTGGTCCTGTGACCAAGTATACTCTAGATCTTCACTCATTTTTTCCTCCAGTCTTCATTTTCTGTCTGATAAATTCAATTTGATTTTTTGATAGAATTTTCAAAGCACTTCTAGCTTTTTCATCACTATAGTGATAATACTTTTTTACAAGTTCTAGTGTTTCGTGCTTCTCCTTTTTCATCCAAGGAGAAAACCTTTTCCTTGGTCTCACAATATTTATAAAAAAATCATATTGCATTTTTTTAGACAGTTCTGGATGAATGTTCATCTCATTAGCAATAAGAACTGTATCAATAAAACCAGACATACATTTGTTAATGATGAATGGTGGATATTCTTTTTCTAATCCAAAATTTTCATCAAGAATATTTACTTTGGATTGATTGATTGAATTGAGCCAGTCTTTGAGTTCCATTAATTAAATACAGCAGTAACACCAATAATTGTGACACCAGGATTACGTGCAGTTGCAATCTTCCTAGCGTCTTCATAATCTCTCGCAATGTATTGTTCTTTAAAAACAGTACCTGCTTTGTACATACTTACTTCACACTTCATCGATCCAACAATAATGAGGGGTGGAATCTATTGTATCATAGATGTTTTTGTTTCGGAGTAGAGCTCTTCGATACGGACCAAAATTAATACCTCTACCCCATCCAAGATAAGAACCGAACAACTCTTTCTTTGTGACTTGTCCTTTCAACTTGATGATAGAAATAAGTTTTTCAGTAACATCAGACTGAATATGTTTCTGTTGTTTGATTAGATCATCAATGTAACCACTCATCTTTTTAATCTCATCTTTATAGATAAGATTTTCTTTTAGATATTGTTGAGACTTCACAGACATTTGATTTCTGTAGTCTTCATCATCTAGATATTTGTTCAAAAGATTTACAGCAGATGAATTTTCAGTAAAGAAATCTGCAGTTGGATTTAATTCCTGATAGTAGTCAGCATCATACATGATGTATGGACAACCATTCATAATACCATCAGTTGTCGAAACGCTCCATCCTCTGTACACCTGCTTCGGGGAAAACCCAACTCGACATTGTTGAAGCTTTTTGTAGTAACGTTGCTTGTTGAATTTCTCTGTAGTAATCCAACTTTTGTCTGATTTTTCTAGAAGTGGTATCCATACAGTAAAGTCTTGTCTTTGTTGTCTGAGATCCTCTAGAACCTTCATAAAGTTACCAAAGTCCTTATATGTATCAGGACGATGATTAAAAACAATCAGTTTATCGGTACTTTTATTTGGTTCTACAACATCTTGTTCTTTTACACCAAGATGATGTGGAGTTAGAATGTCATCAAGTTTAGCAATAGTTCCTTTGTTGAATACTTCAGAAGCTTGATTTAAAACAAGATTCTTCTGACTTTGTGTATTTAGATAGCAAAGTTGCATCTCCAAGATACCAAGAATGTTTTGATTGAAACTTGGCAAACTCCATGCAACAACATCTTTCAAATCAAACCAGTGACAATAACCAAAGTAAGAAGGACTGTGGTGCGTCACATTGCTGATTACGTTTTTCACAGCATGAGTGTGTTCTGGGAGGTGAGAAAATACCAGATCAATATCAAGATGATGTCCAATAATTTTTCTAAAATATTCAACATCAAAATGTGAACGCATCGTTGGAGGATACGTCGGGACTTTCATGATAAACTGTTTAGTATTATCAAAGTCCAGTATTTCCAGAAACTCTGGAAGAATCAAATAGAAAAAAAGATCACTACGAATCTTGTTCAATTCAGTGATCATATTTGTAATCACTTGAATGTAACTATCCTTGGTCAGATCCTTAGAGAATGTGATATTTGGATAGACAAGAATCCTGATGGTCTTTTCAAATTTTTGATCAACTAAAAATTTGGTAAGCGTCATCTGATAATGTCAATAGAGTTCATAGTATTAGCATTCCAAACTTCAAGTTCTTTTCGTACAGAACCTTCATTGACAAGTTTCTGGTATCGATTGGAAGCTTTACGTTTCCACCATTGTACCATATTTTCCAGATAAAATTTGTCGAAGTTCTGTTTGTTTGGAATTAGAGTTTCAGTCTTTCCGAGCAAAACATCTTTCACATTTTCGTATCCATAATCAGACATATAGAAACGTTTTTGTGTAGTTACATCCTGTTTAGCTTTAATGAATGCAACAAACTCTGTGTATAGATCTGGATAATATTGTTTGAGTGAATTCTTGATGATAGAAATCATCTTGGTTTGAATCTTGAGTTTACGACTAGAAGCACCTTTATGAATCAAAGGACCACCATTCCTTTCAATAAACCACTTACTCAGATCATGATAGATAAAGTCTGGAAGAGTCAACAGAAACTTAGATTCTGTATCTCCACGATAACGAAGATATGGTTTTAGACCGTCATATTGACTCGTACCTTTAATGTTGCCGTAGAGAGAAGTTGTTTCAAATAAACACATTTCTGTGTTGTACTTCTTATTTAGCATATCACGAACTTCATGACTACAACAGATCAGTGACAGAAGTTTACCACCAAGATAGTTGAATCCAAACGGTTGAGTGGGAACAATGATGAATCCCATGATTGCACGCTTGTTGAAGATGGTGAGGTCAGGCGTCCCTCCAAGATACTCGTTACGGGGTTTGGAGTTGATGATAGGGGAACCCAGCTTAATGAACCCCACAGCGGTCCCTGTGGTCGTCTCCTGGACCATCAATTTCATTTCTTTACCTGGTGCCTCCTCATAGGTAAAAGAAGCGGTCATTTCCAGAAGCGTATTGAACGTGCTGTGATCTGGTTGAACAATACGAAAATTCATATCTTCAGGATGTATATTAAAATCCTGAAACAGATCATCTTCATGAGACAAACCAAAGAGTGTAGGAGGAATCTCTTTGATACGTTCAGTTTTTTTCATACGAAAGAAATCATCGATACGGTTGATAGAACCGTAAGCTTCGTTGATCTTACCGTATGCGTATAGGGTATCTTCTGGACTAAGAATCATAGCAAAAATTTTTCAAGAGATGGAATTTCACTGGCAAACTCAGCATACCTGGAGAGTTTTTCCTTATCTTTATTATACCACGCTAAACCAAGATTGATAAGTTCCATAGGACTAGAAGCATCATTTTTCTTGGTATTACACTTATTACATATAATCCAAGTATTTTCATTAACGTATCCACCCTTAGGATCAATTCTATCTATAGATGGTTTTTCATAACCTTCTACAAAATTATGAACACGTCCATACCACATAGCGCGACCACAGCAAGGACAATTATCTTCAGCAAGACTCAAAAGATAATCTGTGTTTAATCGACCTTGTTTTCTCATCCTAACACGTTCTGTATTAGTTGAGATAGCAAAATCAATCCAAACTTCCTTTACTGTTTGCCAAATACCAACATCATTATTTTCATCAAAATATTTTTTTGCTTGTTCAAAAAACTTTTTCTTTCTCCATGTGTCTTTTTCAAAATTCATGTGTGGATAGGTAGAACCCGAAAGAATTCTACCAGAACTAACTGGTTGTTCTTCACCGCTGAGAACCAAAAGATTTTTGTGATGTTGTGTCATTTGAATTTACAGTCACACATTAGTTCAGTCATACATGCAAGAGTGTTGATTTCTGGATCAACAGCAAATGCAGATTGATATTGATATTTAGCAAAAATCAAAACAGCCTGCGGAATAGATGCAGGTTCCAAAGCAGTATACATTGTATCATACACCTTACGATACACTGCACTTTGATCATTGTCAAGGTTTTCCACAACCCACTTTCGGACTTTACCAAAGTCCTTACCCTTCATGGTAGATACAAGATCTTTCAGATTGACTTCTGAAATAGCACTAATAATACCAGTATCAATCTTACCGATTGAAGCATATCGTTGAAGTTCATTCAGAACTCGTCTCCAATCTGGAAAATATTTTTTTACTACTTCTGCAACAACCTTTTGATCATACTCAACGTTCTCCGTCTCAAGTATAGTCCTGATACGGTTGAAAAACGTTCCTGCGACTGAAACTTTTTCTTTCCCGCTAATAGAGAAATCAATGACTGCACATCGGGAATGGAGTGGTTCAATGATTTTGTTTTTGTAGTTGCAAGTGAAGATGAATCTACAGTTGTTATGAAACGCCTCAATATTAGCCCGTAGGAGGAGTTGTACATCATTGGTTGTGTTATCAGCTTCGTCAATGATGATGACTTTTGGTCTACCATTGTTTTGAAGTGAGACGGTCGTTGCAAAATTCTTTGCTTGGTTCCGTACCGTGTCCAGAAATCGTCCTTCGTCAGATCCATTAATTACATAAAAATCAACACCAAGTTCGTTACAAAGAGCTTTTGCAACTGTAGTTTTACCGATACCAGGAGGACCGGCAAGGAGGAGGTTTGGAACTTCCCCCTGTTTAACAAAACTTTGTAAGGTAGTTTTGATACCTTCAGGGAGAATACAGTCTTCAATTTTAGTTGGACGGTATTTTTCAACCCAAATAAAATCACTCATTTAGTTAAAAGTAGAATCAGGTTCAAGAGCAATAAGGTAAGACAAGTTCCACTTATCGTGAGTAAACTGCGAGATATTAGCAGTAGACACCTGAACATTATACACCCCAGGAAGAATCTTCAAGTTCTCAACTTTGAAGTTGAAACAAAATTCTTTATCTGTCTCACCGACTTTGACAGAGAAGTTGTTAGAAGTATCATTGTTCTTAGTGCGAACAACTAGATTAATCTCACCATCTTCACCAATCAAAGACAAGTCAGGAAGCTGATATACACTAGATGCACGAAGAAGAGAAGAAAGAACTTCTTCAGTCAAAGTAAATTCAACATCCACGGTGGGAAGTTCAATATCTTTTTCTGGAGGAGCAGTGATTACACTTGGATCCGAGAAAAAGTATTTGACTTTAGATTTATCACTATTAATCAGAAGATAAGATGGATTTGAAAAATCAAAATCAGGATCTTTGAAAAGAGAAAGTCCACCAAGAAACTCATTCAAATCATATACAGCAAAATCATTATCAAACTTCTCAGGACATTCAAACTTCGCAAGGATGTTTTTAGCAGGAGAAATAGTCCTCAAAATATTTCCCTGTTTAACCACCAAAGAAGAGTTGATGGAAGAAAAGTTTTTGAGGATAGTCAGAGTTTCAGGAGAAATGTTCATTGATTATAAGGTTCAGTAACAGAGGTTTTATCAGAGAAATGTAGAAGGAGAAGACCGTAGTGGAGAATCTTAATGATATCACGTCGAGCAGTTCCTTTCTTGTCGTAACGAGAAGCATACTTCAGAATGTTTGATCGACAGAATGATTCAGCGTCACCACATGCTTCAATCAAATCTAACGTTTGGATACTGTCATTACCAGAAGAGTAATGTTGACCATACGTACTTGCGATGTAATCACGTAACTCCTTCAGGAGTTCGTCTTCATTGTATTTGAAAGCCATAGATTCATTAATAATCTCAAATTTATACTGTTGGTTATCCTTAGAATTATACAAGGTATTAGGCCTCTTGTCAAGATTTGGTCTCAGTTTCATCGGAGGGAACAGCGATTGTATCATACAGATCAAGGAAAGACTGTTTGGTATCATCATCAAAACGATTCAGACACACACTAATAGATTTTTCTTTATTACCGAAAATACCGTAAGCACGAATAATATGGACAAGACGACGAGTAGAAATAACTTCATCGACACCACCTTCATTGAAAGTTTTACGAATAGTGTCAGCCCAAGTGACAAGTGCAGCAATAAATTCATTATCACAACAGTTGATCTCAGAACAATAGTTGTTCAAAATCTTAGTCTCTGTAGCAGGTGTAGGATACTCTTGTTCAAAAGTCAGAGCAAATCGTTCAAGGAATGCTTCGTTAAGAATATTAGTTCCAATAAAACGTCCGTCATCAGAACCTTGACCTTTTGTGTTAGCGGTTGCAATGACGTTGAAACCAGGAGTAGGTTTTACATACTCACTAGTCTTTTTCAGGAACACACCCTTACCTTCAAGGATGGACTGGAGACAGAGAATTTTGTTGGAAGCAAGGTCAACTTCATCGAGTAGCAGGATTGATCCTCGTCGGAGTGCCTCCAGGACAGGTCCGTCATGCCAAACAGTTGCCCCATCCACAAGGCGAAAGCCACCAATAAGATCGTCTTCATCAGTTTCAATAGTAATGTTTACACGAATCAATTCACAACCAAGTTGAGCGCAAGCTTGTTCAACAGAAAAAGTTTTACCATTACCAGACAAACCAGTAATGAAAACAGGATAAAAGATACCAGACTTGATAATTTTTTTGACATCTGTAAAATTACCGAACGGGACATAATTGACATCTTTGTCAGGAACAAGATTCTGTTTTTCCCGAACAGGAACATCAGTTTTCATTTGTTCCTCAAATTGTTGACGTGCTTCAGTTACAGTCAAAGTGTACACACCGCGACCAGTTTTATATGGTTCCAGACGTTTGCAGATAGTTGCAAGAGAAACATTTGCAGTCTGTGTATATTCAGTGAGTTGTTTACGAGTAACGATACTACCGTACTGAGAAGTCAGTTCGGTGATCATTTGGTCTGCGTTAACGGTCATGGTGTGATCCTTTGAATACTTGGCTATTATACGAGAAAAAGGGGGCGTTGTGAACCCCCTATGGACACTATGCAATCTGGTCCACGAACTTGGACAGGATGACTTTATTGAGAGATTTAGACTTCATATACTTTCTGAACTGATTACGAATCTTGTTTTTAGTATCGGTGTGAGAAGCTTGAATAGTCAAGTCCTCACCTTTGAATCCAGATCCAGATTCCAAAACATATAATTCATCATAACCACAATCTTTCATAGTGAAATACTTGTTACCTTTCCAAAGTTTTCTGTACTGTTCTTCTTTTGAAGGTTCAGTTGATTTCAACATATATCGAAGTTCACCGAGATTTTCACAAAGATGGAATCCAATAACATTACTACCAGTCATCCATTTGTAATACTCAATGAGATTTTTTGTAACATGAAACCCAGCACTATTCCAAAAAGCATTCTCTGTAATGTTTGTCTTTACATATCCAGTCTTAGGATCTTTCAAACAAATATTAAAGTTTTCAGAACAATAAGCAAGAGAACGACGACGATTGTAAGTAGTACCATCATCAGATTCCTGAGACTGATTAAATGCAAGATGATTTGATTCTCCATCAGTCAAGAATACAGTGTTTACTTTATCAACATTGTACTTAGACTTGAATTTTTTGAAGATATGAACCGCAGCAAAAATACTGTCGTTAAGCGGAGTGCTACCAAGTCCATAAGAAGATGTAACTTCACAATAAGAATAACTGAGGATGTCTTTCATAAGATACCAGAGTCGAAGAATTTGTTCCTCAAATTTGTTTTTCTTAACTTCGGAGTTAAAAAATTCAACAAGGCGAAGTTTACGATTTACACAAATTTCTTTATCAACATCACTGGACCAATCATTACGATATTTTCCACCACTATTATCTACAAAAGCGTAAACCTGGAAAGGAATGTTTACTTTCTTGCAAAATACAATCAAGTTAATCAACTGTTTGACAGTTCCATCAAGACAATTGGACATAGAACCAGACCAATCAACATACATGATTAGTCCATGACTTTTACCACCAGAAACTACAGAGAGTTTTTTGAATACATCATCAGACCACTTATATGAATACAGTTTGTTAGTGTCAAGAATTCCAGTTTTAGCAACACTTGAACGATTGTATTCATCTGCACGTTTCTTCATCTCAAAGTCTTTAACAAGATAAGAAACTGATTTGTTACTTTCTTTCTTGAAATTCAGATATTCTGTTTTCCAAGCTTCGTAAACTTTTGGACGATACTCATTCCCATCACATTGAACTTTGATGTAATTATCAATGTCCAAAGCAAATTCTTCAATAGGAACGATGAAGTTTTCCCAGTTAACTTGAGGAGGAGTAACATAAAGTCTCTGGAGACTTTCATTATCAATCAGTTGATTCTGATTACGATTCCAAGCTTGATCAGTAGTGGACTCTTCGAGATCTCCAAAATTTCCTTCTCCATGTTCATCATCGTCGAAGTCATCCTCGTCAAAAGAAGATTCAAAGTTTTCACTTTCTTCTTCAGATTCTTCCGAAGATTCATTTTGTTGGTCACTCTGAGAGTCTACAGAAACTTGTTCTCCACCAGATTCACCATCTTTACTTTCAGTCTGTACTTCCGCTACCTTTTCTTCTTCTTTTTTCTGTTCACGAATAAAGTCAGCAATTTTCTGACAAACTTCCATGACATCATCGAAAGTTTCTGCAGCTGCAGTCATATCCACAAACTGAGTTTCAGATTCCTTGAATGGAATAACAGTAGAAAGATTGTGAATACCGATCTTAAAGTGCAGATTAATCCTGTCGATCAGAGACATCTTCTCAAGATCTTCATCTTGAATCTCGAAAAAATCTTTATCGTTCAGTTCAGTATAACCGCGATAAAAAGATTTAGATATACCAGCATATTTACGTTTCATTAATTTCTCAATGCGAGCATCTTCAACAACATTCAGAAAAGAACGTGGGAAATTAATGTTCGTGTTGTAGTCATTAGGAGTATAGATTGCGTGACCAACTTCATGACCGACAAGAAGATTGTAAATATCATTTGAAATATTATCCCAGATAGGAAGAGTCAGTACGCGAGTATCTACGTTGAAGGAAGCGGTACGGACGTTAGAGTGTTCAACCGTCAGGTTTTCGGTCGCGAGCAGTTTAGCGAGATTACTCTTGACATCAGTGATCGCCATGTAGGTTCCTCAGGTATGTAGCTACAATACCACGACAAAAGGGAGCGGTCAACCCCCTTTCTATAAGTATTCCTAATCTATTTTTTTGAACTGATAATGTCTAGCGTTGGACCCCCACAATTGTTTTTTAGTTTTTACCGAATATCCTTTATCATATACATGATAATAACCGTCACCTAATCTAGCATTATTTTTCACAAATGTTTCTTTATTTTCAAACATTACTATACAATTACAACCTTGTATTCTACCGTTAAATTCTCCTAAACTATTATCAAATTCAAAAATAGTATCACATCCTTTTTTATAATCTAAGTTGTCTTCTATAATTTGATCTAAATTTTTAAATCCTAAATGAAGTTTTTTATCCACATCAAAATTTTTAACAACTATATTATTTTCATCTACTGTTGGTTTAACAATGAACTGTCTATATACTCTTCCTTCCCTAGATAGATTTTTTTGTTCACCATATATTAATCCATTTGATAACAAGTGATGACTCAGCACTACGTGTGAATATAAAGTTGGTTGTGTAAAAGCTTGATCTATATTGTCAAATGTCCCATTGATCCATTCATAAAATTTATCAATCATGATACGGTCACTCTACTAAAGTTTTTAATTTTTTCAAATTTCAAAACTCGGTCAAATTTGTCTAGAAGAATTTCACCCTTATGTGAAATAACAAAGATGTCTGTATCCTTGTAAATTCCACGAATAATTCTTAAGAAATCTTCAGTACCAGAAACATCCAAAGAAGAATCAAATACCTCATCCAAGATCAACAAATTTGTATTTGCTGAATTTTTTAATTTAGCAATAGATCTCCAAGTAAACATCAGAGCAAGGTCAATACGCATCTTCTCACCTTCACTGAAAGAAGAGTATGTAAAATCATCACGATATCTAGATTTGATACTTTCATTAAACTCCTCATCAAGAGTAAAGTTTACATAGAAGTCCAACGCTTGAAGATACTTGTTAATCAATTGATTCATCACAGGAAGATACTTCCTGATAATCATTGACTTAATACCACCATCTTTAAGTAACGTGGAAATCAAATCATAATTTCTACGGTCTTCTTTTAATTCAACGATAGTATTCTGAAGTTTTACACCACTGTTTGCAATAACAGTTAACTTATCTTTCTCTCCATCTATGTTTAAATTATCTTCCTGTAGATCTTTTATCTCTCCAGTAATTTCTTTTATAAGATTATTAGAAGATTTAATGTCATTTAAATTTGATTTTACAGACCAATTTAAATCAGCAATATCACCATTCAATTTTGCTTGTTCTTCTAGTAGATCAGTTGTCTTGTTGAGTTGTTTTCTGAACTTCTGAACTATAGAATTCGATTCATCAATTACCTTCAAGGAATCAGATAACTGCGTCTTTTTTAAATCTTCGGAAAGAGTTTGGGTACATTTAGGACATATATCATGATCATTGAAGAAATCTCTTTCTTTCTCAGTTCTAGAAATTAAGTTTACCTGAGTGTTTATTTCTTTCTCAAGTTTTTTAATTTCAGATTCTATGCCATTGTATTTTTTAAGTTCTTCAGTTTTAGTTTCAATTTGTTCGTAAAGAGAAGAGATTTTTGATTGAATAGTATCTACATTATTTTGCAGTTCTAGAATCTTATCTTCCTTTTGGGATATTGATTTTTTAGCAGTCTTCTCTAATGATTGAATGTGAGATTTTTGCATTAAAGCTTTCTCTTTGAGAAAAGAAATCTCTGTATCTAAAGATTTAAGTTCTTCAGTAGAAGTCTTAATTCTATCTTTAAGAATTACATTCATCGTCGAGAAGATTCTAATATCAAGAAGATCTTCAATAATTTCTCTGCGAGATGCAGCTGGTAACTGCATAAAAGGCACAAATGTGGATGAACCTAATACCACAATTTGCGTAAATGATTTATAATTTAGTTTTAAAACTGATTGTTCAAACCACTTTTGTTGATCTGAAGCTGAAGATGATTGATCTAAAATATTTCCATTCTTATAAATCTCAAAGACATTTGGTTTCATTCCTCTACGAATTTTCCAGTCTACAGATCCTACAGAGAACTCAACTTCAACAGTACAGTCTTTCTCATTAATACTATTGATTAGTTGATTTTTATTTACTTTTCGGAATGACTTATTAAAAAGTGCAAATACAATTGCTTCAATAATCGTACTCTTACCAGCACCATTCTGTCCGATGATTAGAGTAGAATCATGGTTATTGAGTTCTATTGTTATAGGAGTGTTTCCAGCAGCAAGAAAATTTTTGTACGTTACATTCTTAAATAAAATCATATGGTTGGAAACTCGGTGGGATTACAAAATCTTCAGGTGTTATGATCACGTAATTATACCCGAATCTATCACATACCGCAATGGCCTGGTCTTGTTCAATCTCCGTCACTTTCATGGTCGGGAAATTATCAGCCTCTAATAGACCAATATATCTTTCTGCATCATCGACATCCTCAAACATCTGAAGAACTTTTTCACCGTCTTCCATCTCTACAGCATATGCTCCTTCCTCATCTTTATCAGACAGAGTTAAAACAAACATTACTGTACCTCACATGCTTCTACATAGATAGACTTGATTATATTCTTCAAATTTGATTTGTCGAGATTAATCTCAGTCTCTTCTATATATCTATTCAATATGGTGAGAGTATCTTCACCTTCCATGGATTCAGAAGATTCTTCCTCAAAGATATTTGTATCTTCAATTATCTTAAGGTCGTGAATACCAACATCATATAATTTTTCAATTAGTTGTTCAAACATATAATTATCTCGTCTATCTTCAACGATGACTTTTATGTATGAATCTTTGAAATCTGAAACATCAAATGTAGAGTAATCTGTCTTTACATCATTGTAAAATATTTTCCTAAAAATTCTATAAGGATTTTCGATAAATCCCATTTTCAATGTTTTAGGATCCATTAAATGAAAACCACGTTCAGCTCTATAATCATTCCAAAATAACTCATAAGGATTACCAAGATATTTGATATTTCCTCGTTCAGATTTATGATGAAAATGACCAGAGAATACTTTATAAAACTTATTGAAGACATTTGGACTCAATCCACCTTCAAATATATGACCAGGAATTGCTTGGAATCCATTAATTTCTAAATGACCCATCACAACTTGTGAATCAGTATTCTGAAGATGATCAAATGACTTCTCTTGATTCTCAGAATTAATCCAGGGAAGCATCGTAATCTTGCGACCATCGACAATAATATCTTCCACCTCACTGTAGATTGATACATTATCGTAATGTTCTAGAAGTAATTCTGGAGTGTTGATCGTGTTAGTATTCTTATAATAAGCGGTATGATTACCGACAATCATATGAACAGTAATGCCCATTGAAGCAAGTCTATCGTAATAATTTTTTTTAATACGATACCAAGATCCTAGATCAATGCCCTTACGATTATCAAAGGTATCTCCTAGGTCAATAATAGTTTTTACTTTATATTGTTCTAGTGCAGGGAAGAATACATTGTCATAGAATTTCATGAAGTACTCCCAAAAAATTTGAGAGTTTTTACGACCGTCTAAATGTTGGTCAGTAATCAGAGCAATTGTCATCGATTAATTTTAATTTCAAGGGACTCTTTAATACTATTCATTGAAGAAGAATCATATCCTAGAGCAGATGTATCTGCTGTGAACACTTCATCAAATCCTGATTTTTCTAAAATTCTTGTTTTAATATCAAGTTGTTTCTTTTCTCTCTGAATTCTACGTAGGAAAGCAAAGTAGATAATCTGAGTAAAATATGCAAAGGGATTCTGAGATTTCTCTGGATTAAAGTTATCGATATACTGCAAACAGTTTTCAATACCATCACAGATCATGTCATCCTTGAACATGTAATTTACAAAGTTAGGACGATAAGAAAGGTGTGTTGCAATCTTCAGAAAACAACCACCAATGTATTCGGGAACTCTTGGTTTTGGTTCTCCTTTCGCTTTAGCTATTGCAACATCTTGACGGTAACTAATTAAAGCTGCAAGAAACTCTTTATTGTTGACATAGTGTTCTTTTTTCTTCATGTGACATTAGTATTCTTCTAAGTGTTCATAGTATAACACATAATCAAAGACTTGACAAGTAGTGGAAATCTCAGTAAAATAACTCTGCTAGGGTTCAAGGGAACAATTAGCTATCTTTAAATAACTTCTCTAGCTGTTGTCTGGCGTCTTTTACTTTTGATTTGAATCCCATCTCTTCATCTAAATCTACTCTATTACTATTAGATCCCATGAAATATTTTCTTAGGGTTCTATCGTAGATTCTAAGAATTCTTTCATCTGCTTCATAAGTAGTAACTACCTTTTCTTTTTCAATAAAAAAGATTTCTTCTTTAGAGAACTTTGCCCAAGGTCGTAGATCTACTTTTACCATTTCACCAACTGGAGTTTCAATAATCTCTTCTTCAACGTAAAAAGGATTTTGAACTACAAATCCATTCTCTTGTTCACAGACAAGTACGTTAGCAATAATTTCTTCTCCAGTCACTAATTTAATAAGTCCTGGAAACTCTTTATTCATGTTTCCTTTCTCCTAAAATTGATTGGAATAATTTCATAATTAAAGTTTTCTTGAGAGTATGTTTTAACTCTCTCTATCATATGATTTAAAGTATAATTTTTTCTTTCGTTATGGGAGAAATCATCTGCTATATCAAACAATTGTGCAGACTCTTTGTTTTCTCCTTTTCTTAGGGCTCTACCAATTGACTGTAGATTCCTTACTCTTGATTTAGATGGTGACGCAAATACAATATTATGTAATCGTTTAATGTTAATACCTGTAGAGAATGTACCGTATGAAGCAATAATTATAGCATCATTTTGCGTCTCGGTAATTCGTCTTACTTCTTCTCTGTCCTCAGTTTCTACACCTCCATGGACAAAGAATACTTTTCTGTTTTCTGTTACACTGCTATTTATCATATCAAAAAGTACCTGACCATGCTTCTCTACGTAAGCAAAAAGAATCAGAGTATTACCAGTTTGTGATAGTGTAAGATTTTTTATAAATTTATTTCTCTTCTCCAACGTACAGATATAATCCATCTCCTCTTGATACGAATCAAACAATCCAGATTCATGTTGAAGCAATAAAATATTAATTTTTAATTTTGATAGATAACCCTTATCGATCAATTGTTTAGTTTTAATTACTTTATTTACTGGACCAAATAGACCTTCCAAAACTAATTGATTAGTATTTGAACCATCTAGTGTTCCAGTAAAACCAATACGATGTTTACAGTTGTGTAACTTAGTCATGATATTAATCAAAGACTTTGCTTTGAACTGGTGTGCCTCGTCTCCGATCACACAATCAAACTTTTCAAAATAACTCTTTGGCATCTTGTAGATAGATTGCCAAGTAGTGACTGTGACCTGTTTACTAGTTTGTTTATCTTTACCTGCGTAAATCTTGTGACAGTAGTCTGCAGATCTCCAGCCGTATGTATCAAAATCACCACACAGCTGTTCGACGAGAGACGTTGTAGGAACGATTACGAGGATGTCCGACCCCTTAGCGACAAAATACCGAATAATAGAGTAAATCATCAGCGATTTACCAGATGCAGTTGGAGACAACAACAATCTTCGATTGTGTTTTAATGCCTGATAAATTGCATTGTATTGGTAATCCCTAACTTTAAATGGAATACCTAAATGTTTTACGTATTCAACTACTCCTTTTGGAGTAATAAAATCATTCTCTTCGTTTGGTAGACCATAATAATTATTTTCTTTATCCTCGTAAGTATATCCTCTACTATCAAGCCAATCAGTTAGATATCTATAGAGACCACAATAAATTTTTCCATCACCAGGACTGAATAACTTTATAGTACCATCCCATATTCTTTTTTTATATGCGGGCATAAACTTTGCCCCAGGAACCTCAAATGTAAAATATTCTGATAATTCGTATTTAATATGGGGTTCGCACTCAACTGTCAGATAAACTTCGTTTTTTTTCTGGATAATTACGTCTGTCATCAAACACTTCCTTGCATAAATTTTTGCCAATCAATACTATTTTTAATCTGAAATCCTCTGTTGTTTATACAACTAATTACTTTTTCTAGAAAAAATAATATTTCATCGTAATAATCTATACGAGCTTGGAGTAACTGCAATTCCGAATCGGAATCCATGTACAACCCAAGATCTGTTTTTAATACTTTTAGATCGAATGGTTTCTCCTGGTACACACTCTGATCTGCTTTTCCAGTATAATACTCAAATTTTTCTCTTAGTAAAATTTTATACTCCGACTCTTTTCTTCGTTTGAGTAGTCTTACATCAGAAAGATAGTTTAGGTACTTACTATGAAGTTGTGGAATTTTTATAGATTCTTCATCTAGCAAATCACTATCAATTTTTGAATCTTCTGACCATTGAGATTTTATGTCGTCAAGTGTAATCATATAAAAAAGAATCAATAAACTATCTAGGCGTTAGAAACCACCGCCATATTCGATATCAAAAATACTATATTTGAATGTTGCATCCACAGCAAAATATTCTGTATCGGTATATGTAGCATCAAAATTTAAACTACCGAGAGAAATTGGGAAAACATCCTTGAAAGTTACTCTAATTTTTTTATTAAAATTAGAATCTAGAATGAATAAAGTAGCATCACTGTATTGTTTTTCTGCATACGATTCTCCATCCTTGAAATCTGTCCAATCTTTTTCTGATTCTGGATGTCCTAGGTATCTTATCCAGTTATGAACAGAAAGATAATTTTTGATTTCTTCATCTACCAAAAACCTGATTGATAGATCATCATAATTTACTTCATCACCTGGTTCTGGTAGAATATTAAATCTAGTTGCTTGAGTTGCAACAGATAAATTTATTGAAGGGATATTAGCAGACTGACAATAGAATGACACACTTGGTAATTTTGTCAGGTTAAATTGGAATCCAATTCCAGAAAGAAAGTTGGATGGACAATTTGGATTATCAGCAAAATATGCCATAACGTTTTAGAATTATTTATAAAAAAAGAGGGCCCCTTTGGGACCCTCCAGAAGTATGTGAATAAGAATCACATGAGGTTGAGAACTCTGGTTCTTCTGTAGTATGCATTGGTGTTTGCAGTAAGAGCACCAGAACCTTTGGTAACACCCTGTGCGAATGGGTTAGCAACCATTCCGTAACGAGTCTTAAATCCAATTTTTGGTTGGAAGGTGTCCTGACCGATGGAGCGAACCATCTGGAGAGGAACGTATGGACAGTAGAAGAGACCTGCGTCATAAGCGGAGGAACCCTTATAACCCATGACATAGAAGTGATCGTCTGCAACGTTTGCAGAATAAGGATCGACGTAGACCTTGATACGACCGTTAAGAATACCGACGAGGGTTGACTCAGTGTCATCAACACCAGCAAGACCAGCGTTACCACCGAGAGCAGGAGTGTGCTCAAGTACACCAGCCATACCTAGAGCACTTGCAACGTCTGCAGAACAGACGATGAAGTTGCCCTTCCCGCGACGAGTCTCATGACCGATTGCGTTAGCATCTCTTTCGATCTGATAGATAAGACCCTTGAACTTCTCAGCCATCCAGCGACCGTTGGAGTCAACGTCTAGGTCGAAAGTACCTGCGTTAGCAACATTGTTCTGAGCACCAGGCTTAGCGGTTACGTAGATAGTACGTACAACTTCGCGGTTGATTTCAGCAAGAACTTCTGCAGAAAGGATGTTTGCGAGTTCTGCTTCAGCGTCAAGACCATGGATCGCCTTAAGGTCTTGTGCGAGTTCTAAGGTGTACTCAGCTTTTAGAGCGCGACCTTTTGCTTCAACAGCAACTTTCTCGATGTTGAAGGACATCTCGCGGAACTCGTTACCAGAAGTACCGAGTGCTTCCTGAGCAGCGGTTCCCATGCCACCAACAGTAGCGTAGTCACCTGCAGGTGATGCGTTAAGAACTGAAGGGTTGGTTGCAGCTTCACCAGTTGCAGCAGAATAGGCGCCGTCACCAGCAGAGTAACCAGAAGCAACTTCGTTGAAGAAGGTCTCAGTACCAGACTGATCTCCTCTTAGAGCACGCATTGCGAAGATAAGTCCAGTAGGACCAGTCATTGGTTGAACACCGCAGATGTCATATGCCATCAACTTAGGCATAGAACGACGGATGAGTGAAATTAGAACAGGGTCGAAACCTGCAACAGGACCACCTGCAGTTGAACTACCAGTGAAACCGCCGTCACCAGCAGCAGTAGGTGCTTCTGCAAGATAACCACGCTCTTCGCGGAGGAACTTCTCTTGGTTCTCAAGAAGAACAGCTGTTACAGCACGACGATGGGGATCTTTGATTGATTCTAGAGCGGAAGACTCAAGTACGGGAGCCCACTTCTCTTGAAGGGATTCTGATTTATACATTGGAATGATTCTCCTAGTTGTTTGTTAATGTTAGGAATCTGTTAATATTTATAGAAGATGTCACTTAGACCATCTTTCAATTGCAGCTGCGTATGCAGCCATAGATGATGAAGTAGACTCAGAGATGACTTGTGTCTTCTCTACAAGATCTTCTGAAGAAGATGCTTGTGTCTTAGGGAAGTAATTCTCTTTGATCGTTTCGATCTTTTCACGATAAGATTCTTCACTAACGAACTCAACACCTTCTGCGAGAGAGGCAAGCTTTTCTTTTTGTGTCTGAGCAAGACCTTCGGAAATTTCTGCAATGATTCCATTTCTAATATAGGTTCCGACTGTCTGATTTAGCCCAACGTTTGTTTCGATTTGCTCGTTGAGTTTCTCCTCCATTTGATTTAACTTCTCAGCCATTTCGCCGAGAACATCATACTTATCTTCAGGAATTTCAACATAATGTTGCTCGAAGAGACCCTTGAGACCAAGGATGAACTCTTCTGCCAACTCACTACGTAGGCCAGAGTCGATAGCGAGTTGATTCTCGACTACCCATTTCTCTGACACGTAGTCGAGATGGGCATCAACTTTGACTTCTAATGATTCCTTGACTTCTTCAACTTGAGAGGTTAGTTTCTCTTCGTAAACTTTCTCAAGTTTTTCAATTTCTTCAATTACTCTTGCTTTTACTGCAGATTCAAAAATTGTTGTTGCTTTAAACTTAAATTCTTCGGAAAACTCTTCGCCGCGGAGAAGTGCTTCAACGTCCGATGATACATCGATGGACATTTCTGCATCTTCCTTAACGCCACCCTGACCAGGTGTTGAACCTGCAAGAGTTTTCATTGCTTCTGGAGCGGATGCACCAGCATTTACTTTACTGGAACCTTTCTTTGCTTTAGCAGAAGCAGCTTTACCTGGAGTTGGTTCCGTACCTGGTGAAGGCTTTGTCAATGGACCACCTAGATCTTCTGCGGAACCAGATTGACCTGGTGTGCCGCCTTCTAGTTTTTCCATTGGTGCGGCCGCAGCTGCTCTCGCAGTAACCTGCTGCTCTTCTAATTCAATATTTTTATCGGACATGGGATTCCCTCTAAAGAAAATGGTATTTTCTACAAATATTTATTAAAGTTGGATGTTACGTAGTAGACTATTAAATGCTTTTAATTGTCTTTCTACTAATTCATGTTGCGGAGAATTATCAATATAAGACTTAGCCTGGGCGAGTTGTGACTCCTGCCACACCCCGTTAGACCAAATCCACTCCACACCCTCCATAATTCCTTCAACAAAAGCGTCGGGAGCAGAAGGATCTGCCACAATATCTGCAGCAGTCGAAAGCATAAAATCGTCTTTGACAACATTCATGTCGCCTTTTCTTTCAATTGAACCCAGTCCTCTTGAAGATACTCCGAGTTTTACACCCTCATCGAGTAGATTCTTTGCGATTCTACCCATTGGTGTTTCAAGAATTTTCGCCTTACCAATGAAGTTTTTACCTTCAGATTTTAGCGAAACAATTTTATGAGAAACACGGTCAAGATTGATGGTTGGACCATCAGGGTGACCGAGTTCACCTAGAGCCCTACCTCTTTGAATATAGTTTTCGTTATACTTACCAACTTCACGATTCAATGTATCGTATGGATACATCCTTCCGTTGCGATTCCTAATATCGGATTGAAGAAACACACCTTCAATAAAGTGAGTCTTCTTTCCGCTTTCGGAATCTTCGGTGATAAAATTAATGTCTACAATTTCTTCTGAGATAAGTTTCATTGCTCTGGTGTCTCCTCTGGTGTTTTCTCTGATTGCTCTTCACCCTGTTCAACTTCTGCAGAAGCTTCAGTTTCTTCGGGTGATTCATCACTTTGGCTCTCGGGATCAAAGAAATGTTTTGCAATTTCTACTTTACGTACTTTAAGTTCTTCCGAACTTTTTCCGTAAAGTTCATCATAAATTTTTTCGTTCGCATTGACATGATCTTTATTCAAAATCGCGTCAATAATTTCTCTTGATGTAGTAGTCATAATAACTTTAGTTTCTTATTATTTATCAGATGTTTCCTTTATTATAATCAGAAGGGGAGATTGCAGCAGCAAATGCACTATCTAAATCAGATCCTGCACCTCCTTCAGCACCTCCCTCGGCAGGTGGAGCACCACCTTCCGCACCAGGTTGATCCATCATCGCCATTGGATCTTGAATGATTCCGAGTTTTTGCTCATTCTCAATCTGTAGATCCATTTCTTCAATTTCTTCATCTGTAAAGTGAAGAACTTGTTTTCGTATATACTCAACTGAGAAATACTTACCTATATATGGTTCCATCAAGCCCACAGAATTTAATCTTTCTGTAAGTAATTCATTATCTTTTAATTCTGTAAAGTGATTATCAAAAATGTAATCATATTGAATATTTTCTTTTAGATCATCCCAGTCATCTAAAGTCATAATTCCTTTGAGAACTAATTGAGTTTTCAATAGATCATGGAACAATTCAGAGAACTTTTTACGAAGACGACCAACAAATTTAGCAAACTTAAGTTCGTCGCGTGTAATTTCATTTGATCTTCCGATAGTGAAAGATGATTCCTGTTCTAATCTTGAGAGAGGAATATTCAGAGATTTGTAAAGTTTCTTCTGGAAATACTTTACGTCTTCTAGTTCTCCAAGGTTCTGTCCTCCAGGCAGCGTAGTAATTTCAGTACCACGACCACCTTCTCTACGTGGCAACCAGAAGTCCTCCAGCATAGACATATGCTTGCGATCATCACGAACTTCACCAGTCGCAGAATCATAAACTAGTTTATTACGATAACGGTTCATAACCTCTCTGAGGTATTGTTCCGCTTTCATTTTTGGTAAGTTACCAACATCAATATAGAAAATTCTACGTTCGGGTGCTCTAGAAAGTCTATAAATTACGAGCGAATCCTCAATCATTCTGAGTTGATTTACGGATTTAATTGCTTTGTGTAGGAAAGATAGGACCATATTTCTATTATGATCCATCAATCCAGAACCAACATAGGTTATGGCGTCAGAAGCAATCTTAAGACCTTTTGCTTGAGTTGCTTTAAAACCTTGTGGGAAGTACATGTAATATTCTAGTACTTCACCATAGTCGAATCTTTCACCGACCTTGCCTGCTTCTACATTGGCAAGACCATCTTTCTTCTTTATTACTTCTCTTACTTTTTTAATTTTAAGAGCGTCAATATATCTTAATTCTTTGATTCCCTCATTAGGTTTCTCAAAATCAATCATTTTATGGTAGTGCAATCTACCATCGATATACCAACGACGGAAAATATCGTGACATTTTTTATCGAAATCCAACAGTCTGAGAATATATCTAAACTCTCCTCTGATCTGTTTTTTGATTTTTTCGCTAACTTCTAAGTTAGATAATTCAATATTTACTGGAGCAAAATCCAGATCACTACTAATAGATTCATTAATAATATCATCAATAGCACTATCACACTCAGGATGAAGAGCTATCTCTCTATACTTTTTAATAGTATCAAAATCATTACTATTTTTTGGAATGCCATCAATATCTACATACTGACCAAAATAGGCACCTGCCGCGACTGTGGAGGTGCCATCATCATTATTGGGAGGAGCGGGAGAAATCAGTTTTTCTTTTTTCTTACGCTCCTCAATGGAAAATCCAAATAATTGGGACATAGTATAATGTTAAACGTATTCTTCCTACTATTTATCAAGCACCAGTATCAAGGGATGGATTGGATACTTCATAGTAGTTATACTGGAATTCTACGGTGAATTCTTCAATCTGATCATTCGACTCATAAGAGAGATCGATTGCAGATAGTGAAGAAGGCCATGCATCATAGAACTTGTATGCACGAACTACGTCCATTCCATCAACACCACCAGCAGTGATTGATTGTGGTGTCTTGTTTGGTGTCTTACCATCTCTGCTGAGTTGGAATACTTCAAGATCGACACAGTATCCAGGATTATCATCACCATAACCGAGTTGTGATACGTTCTCGGTTAGAGCGTTGATACCTCTAGACCATGTTTCAAATGCCTTACGGATTCCGAACTCACCGTCATTAATGACGGTAACAGACCATGGTTCAAAGGTTCTGTCTCCAGCAACCTTTAACATTCTACCTCTAAAGGGAACATCAATTGTTCCGATTGTTGAAGCAGGAAGTTGAGCAGTTTTTACAAGAAATTCTGCTCTTTCTGTGATAGCAGTTGATGCATCGATTGGACCGATGTCAGCAATTTGTCCTAATGTTGAAGGGAAGTTAAGGCGGACCAGAAACAGATTAGGTCTGGCCCCACCATTGATGAGTTTTGTCTTAAACTCAGAAATACCTCTTGCCATTGTTTTTTTCTCCTAGTAATTTTATTAGCGAAGTTGGTAGGTTAAATTATCAAGCAATCAGTTCGTTAAACGAAACACCTGTTCTGGTTGCGACGAAGGTAATGGTGATGAAGTTGATAGAACGTGCTGGTTTAATGTAAATTTCAGCAAGCAATTCGTTTCTGTCGATAACATCTCCAGTGTTATTAGAGGAGTCACAAACAACTAGGAAATCATAAATTCCTCTTCTACCCTGAACTCCTCTGAGATATGGTTCGATAGCGGATCTAAATGCTGATCTAGTTAGTTCATCATTAATTTCAAAGAGTTGATACTTGGAGAATACTGCAATGTTCTTCTCAAGTTCGATGAACAAACGACGAACGTTGATTCTATCGAAAGCGGAAGGTGAAGCAAGAGCGGTCTTATCGCCAAATAGTACAATACCTTGACCAGGGAACGCAACAACTGGGTTGATTCTATTGGTATATAGTCTGTCTCTTTCTGCCTGTCTTGGGCTGTATGCTAGTTTAGTAGCATTACGGACTTGACCTCTGTTGTATCCAGCAGGTGAGAACCAAGTTTCTGCATTGTTAGTTGTACTGATGCAAAGACCAGCAATGTCTGCACCGCAAGGTACATAACGATAAACATCATTATACTTATCGTAGATGTACTTATATCCAGAATCAAAGATTGCGTATGAAGTACTTGGTAATCCTCTGAAGAAGTCGATGATATCATCAGTCTTCTTAGTTGATGTATTTGAATTTACTACCTTGTCTCTTGGAGGAGAAATTGCAACGATACAATCTCTTCTCTTCTCAGCAATTGCAATCAACCTAACTGCAATTTCTGCAGAAACATAACCTGGTACTAAGAAGTCGATGTCACCAAATAGTTCTGGATCTTCTAGGAGATTATAACCAGTTACAATACCTGCTCTTACAGTTGCAATTGCAGAATCTGTGGAATAATCATAATCAGTACCACCAGATAGTGACTTGGCGTTGGTTGATGTAGTAGCTGCACCAGTACCAAAACTGAAGAGTTTAAATACTGCATTTGCTTGTGCTTTGTCAATATCTGAAGCAGTTCCTGTTTGACCAGCAAGTGCAAGTTGATCACCTGCAGCTAGGAATGATTCATCACCTGCGTAGATATATCTAGAATTTTCTGTGATGGACTTCTTCCAGTAGATTGAAGTACCTTCTGAACTTCTAGCATCAGTTGCTTTTGAAAGATAAGTTAAAGTTTCTAGAACTGTATTTGGAGTACCACTGATTTCACCAGTAGTATCAATTATAGCAACGTGGAATTCGTCAAACTTACCACCTCTTTCACCAACTCCAGGTGAAGTTCCTGGTTGTGGAGCAAGAGCAATCCACTTTCTTCCAGACGTGTACTCTAGAGTTGAATATACATCATTTGATTCGATAGAAGATACGGTGAATAATGTAGCACCGTTTACATCCTTAACAACTTGAGTTGAACCAAGTCTCTTAGTAGAATCCCAAAGAGTTACTTCGATGGAATCTGAGTCGATTGTTTTGTAAACGTTTCCTTTGTATGTATTGGTGATAGAACCTAAAGTAACGTCCCACTGAATATATGTACCTTCTGCAGGAAGTGCAGAACCAACACCATCTACATCAACGGTGATATCAGTTGCACCACCATAATTGCCAGTTGCAGGTAGAGTTAATGTCTCAGCATCTACATAACCCGATCCACCACTTGCAACTGCGACAGTTGCTGAACCATCTGCAGCAACGACAACAGTAAATGTAGCACCAGAACCAGAACCATTAGTTGCGGTGATTGTGTAATTACCTTCGGTTCTTCCTGCAGTTACACCAACGTTTGTTTCGCCGTCAACAGCAGAAACTTGACCTGCAGCAGGAGATACTGTGAGTCTCTGGTCTGCACCGTGGTCAATAACAGCAACCTTAAGACCGTTCATGAACGTACCAGAAGTTCTAGCAGCCCATACAAAGTCGATATTACTATCGACTTCTTTTGTTTCGTAATCGTCCTTATTCTTAATTACTAGCGCAGCATCTGCAGCACCAGTGTCTTTGATATTTGCGTTTCTTAGACCTAAGTCTGCTTCACCAGCTGGTCTAACAACTGCAACAACACCGCCGTACTGAATAATAGTACTTGCAGCAAACCAAGATTCGTAGTTATACTTATTTGGTCCGCCAAAAATTTCTACAAGCTCTCTTTCGCTTGCAACATATGTAACCTGATCGGTTGGGCCTCGTTCTGCATCAATACAAACAACACCAATATTTTGATCAGCTACTTGAACTGTAGCTGTAAAATCAACTTCTTTGACGAGTACTCCAGGAGAAGCTAATGCCATGTTTTATACCTCTATGAGATTTTTTTCTCAAAACTATTTATTATTTGGTATTTTTTCAAAGGGGAAACAATGCATGAACACACTACCAGTCTGGATATACGTCTGGTATGTATGATTTGTTTTTTCTAGATTCTATAACTCTATTAATAGTACAGTCCTTACATTCATATGAGTATGAAGATGGTAAAGCGCCTCTATTTTTTCTTATTTTATAAAAATCAGTTAAAAGATCTTTTTGTCTCCCACATGATCTACAAGTTCTCGTTGTAAACAATAAATGTTCCAACGAGAACTCATCATTTATATCCATTACTTATACTCCCACATATATGACATATCGCCATATTCATCAACTTTATTCCAAACATCACCTTCTTTATCTATAAAAGTTTCTTCTTCATCAACTCCGTTTAAAATAAATCCAAATGGAGCCATATCTTCTTCAATAGATTCTCGTTGATCCTCATAAATTCTTTTTCTGACATCATCTGAAGTAAGTTCTCTAAAATAATCCTGTACAGACAACCATGCAAAAATAACTAAACACATTGCAAGGTCATCATTACATCCTTCTTCTGCTTCAAATGATTGTTTCTTTTGGATGAATGTTGTCATCTCAGCAATAACATCATAATCATTAATTAGTAACTTATCATCTTCAATTAATGCTTTAAGATTTGAGCATCCTGTCTTTTTAACAGTAGAAGTCATCTTGATACCTAACTGTGATTTGTGAGAGAATCCTTGCCCAACAATTTGTCCAGCACGTCCTCTCATAGCACACATGAGAAGATTGTCATATTCAAGATCAAACTGCATAATGTCTGCAACTTGACCACCAATATCATTTACCTCACAAAGAACATATGCATGATTGTAACTCATTGCAACCGGATGTATAATATTGGGAAATAACAATGGTTTAATATTATTATTTTTATATTTTGCAACTACTTTATATGGAATAGATGTAATATCAACTACTACAAATGCTGAATAGTCATTACTAACACCTCTTGATACATCAACGGTCATTACGTATTCATGTTCTGGGATTGGTAATTGATATACATCAAGACCATTCTTTCTCTCTATAGGATCTTCATATACCATCATCCTTAATTTAGATGCAGCAATTAATGTATCAACAGATCCTAAAAATTCACACTCAAACTCTTGTGTGAATTGACGTTGTGAGGTATTTGCAATCGTCTGTTCCTTCCAGGCAGCGTCCCTACCAGGTACTTGAGACCAGTGGACTTCAGTTGTTGTATATTCGTTCTTACCCCTCTCAGCGTCATGCCAGAGCTTGTAGAACATGTTCATCCCATTTGGAGTTGAGATGATAATCACTTTGGTAGATTTACCTGAAGAAATGGTAGGATATACAGACGAGAAAAATTGTTCTGCGATATGATTTGGAACGAACGCAAATTCGTCCAAGAAAATAATATTGAATGACATACCTCGAACAGCAGAACTAGATGTTGATGCTGCAAGAATCTTAGATCCGTTCTCTAGTTCTACGTTACCCTTGTTCCACGCCAAAATACCATGTTGCATCCACTTAGGGAGATTCTCATACGCCAGTTGTAGACGTGAAAGAAGTTCCCTCGAAGTAGATGCTTTGTTTGCTAGAATACCTATGTTTACACTATCATTAAATATGATATAATGTAGTAGATAAGAAACCACCGTAGTAGACTTACCAGTCTGACGTGGTAGTTTAGCAATATTAAATCTATTCTCATGAAATCTTTGTACCATCTCCTCTTGGAAATCGTACATAGAAAAAGGTACTAGACCTTCATCCAGTGAAACAATTTTGATGTAATTTCTAGCAAAATAAACTGGATCATCAGAACATCTAATAATCTCTTTAACCTGATCAGGAGTAAACTCTTGACTAACGTTGGCTTTTTTTAAATTAGGATTACCTAGATATATGCTATCAGACACATCATATTAAACAGTTACAAGTATTTAGTTATCCCACTTATCATTCTGTTGCTGACCAAATGATTCAAGATCAGATAAACGTTTTCCCCAAGTATCTCCAGAATCAGAACCTTTACATGGATTGATACAAGTGTTGTCTCCCAGTTTGTTACAAACTAGACCAGCAAGATCGTGCGGATCACCTTCTCTTCCAGTTCCAGACCAGTAGTGTTGACCATTCAACCAAGTGGCACCACATTTTGGACATTCCTTCCTTTCTAACTTAAGGTCGGACAGTTCTCGGTCTGATTCCATAATAGTCTCCTATAGGGTACAACATTATTATATCAAGCTATTTAACCTTGTCTGTATCCCTTAAGACTTATATTAGATTATCAAGACATTATTAAGGATTGTCTACAAGTATCAAATCAAAATTAGCGTAAGCATCAAGACCAGAAGAACCACCAAACGCTCTCAAATCAATATCAGTTTTTTCTGGGAAGTATAGTGGAACTGTAAATGTATGGTTGTAATGAATGCCAGCAACTTGGAAGATATGCTGTGTTCTAAAAATTTTCTCAAACAATCTTGCCTTTATTTTCATCGGCTGATTTCCTCCCAGTCCATAGAAGCGTGAACATCTTTATCATCTTTATCACAAGTAGCAACAATAGATAATTCTAATGGAGTTCCAGTTAATCCATTTCTTTCTAATTGAAATTTGAATAATGCTTCTTTAAGAATATCTATTGATCCAATATTATTTTTACTACTATCTATATAACCACTTGCTAAAATTCTTCCGCCCGTGATACTTGCTGGAGTTATATTATATTCTACTGAACTATCTGTGCCAGCACTTACCCATGTTCCACCAGTAGTAGATCCGCTT
>Ga0233444_10000505_pt1 | contig 51173 bp, 51 predicted proteins | sample SI_124_October20_6_FD_182792 | JGI IMG/M metagenome (GOLD analysis project Ga0233444, IMG submission 182792) | Seawater microbial communities from Saanich Inlet, British Columbia, Canada - SI_124_October2016_10_MG | ecosystem: Environmental > Aquatic > Marine > Inlet | place: Canada: British... | reverse complement strand
CTAGTTCTTCCTATAGAGCCGTAGTAGACCACTACGTTGATAGGCTGGGTGTGGAAGCGCGGCAACGCGTGCAGCTGACCAGTACTAATAGCTCAATTGGCTTGATTTATGCACTGAAAAAAATTTTTATGTTAAATTTAATTAATTCTATAACTAAAGAAATAGATAAGCACGAAAAAATAAATTTAATTGTCTCAGGGGGCAACTCACCACTGAAATTCTTAAATCTTTTTTTAGCATCAAAAAAAAAATTATTAAAAAAAATAAATTTTATTACAAGTGATGAGAGAATTCTTGAATCAAGTAAAAAAGAATTAAATCATAGAAAAATTTCTGCTATTTTTAAAAGAAACAAAATTAACAAAAAAATTTTTTCCTTTAATAAAAATTTTCTTAAACCTAAAATAAAAAATAAATTTCTTAATTTAATCAAGAAAAACAAAACTTTTTCTGTGATAGGTATAGGAGAAGATGGCCACTTTGCATCAATTTTTCCTAATTCAAAAAAAGTAAAATTACTTTTAAACTCAAAGTATAAACCGAACATTTATTTAACAGAGAAATTGGGAAATCCTAATTGTAAAAGGATTACAATTAATCTATCGTTATTACTTAGATCCAAAAAAATATTTATCATTTTAAATACAACAAAAAAAAAACTGCTTATAAAAAAACTATCAATAAAAAAAACGAGCAACCTTCCAGTTTTTAAGTTGTTGAATATTGCTAAAAAAAAATTGACTATTTTTGATGCTAACAGCTTAAGGTTGATCAAATAAGCTAAAACTCCAGCAATAACTATATTTAGTGTTTGTTTAAATTTTTACAACAAGTAGTTGTAATTAGTTATCCATTTAAAGAAATAAAAACTTTACTGTTCACCATTTGAACGTTAATGTGTTCAAAATTTGAACGATATGAAAGTAGATCAAGATCATTTTGACGTTTTACGAAAAATCAAGAATAAACCAGTTTCCTCTCAAAGAGAACTTGCAGAGGAACTAGGATTCAGTTTAGGAAAATTAAATTATTGTTTAAAAGCTCTTAAGAAAAAGGGTTTAGTTAAATTACAAAACTTTCAAAAGCAATCAAATAAAATTAGTTACCTTCAATATGTAATTACGCCAAAAGGCATTTCAGAGAGAACAAAACTTACTATAAATTTTATGAAAAGAAAAATGAAAGAGTTTGACGAATTAAAAAAAGAATTAAACAATAATAAAAAGTAATCAATTTTATGTGGACAATAATTAAATTTAACAAAAAGTATTTTAACCATTTAAAAAACGATCTAAAAAAAAAATTAGGCGCCGATGTGAAAATCTATAATCCTAAGATACTGATACAAAAATTCAAAAAAAATAGGCCAGTAAATTTTGAATATAACATTTTAGGAGATTATCTTTTTTGTTTTCATAAAGAATTTCAAAATCCACAAACACTTCAAATATTAAAATTTACCAAAGGACTTAAATATTTTCTAAATGGTTGTATACAATCTCAAACGGAAATTGATCAATTTATAAATCATTGCAAGGGATCAGAAAATAATAAGGGCTATCTAAGTCAAAATTTTTTTAAAGTATCTGAAAATACTAATTACAAATTTTCTTCTGGTCCATTTTCAGAAAAAATTTTTAAAATTATAAACTTACAAAAAAATAAAATTGATATTTTGCTGGGGAATCTAAAAACTACTATAAAAAATAAAGATCTGTTATTTACACCAGTATAAAAAAATGAAAAAAATAGCTGTAAAATTGTAATTTTACAAAGTGCGGAGCTATGTCATTATATAAAAAATTGAAACCTAAAATAGCAATTATTGGAGCTAGTGCACCAGCATGTATTTATGCCTTATATCTAAAAAAAAAAAATTTTGATGTAACAATTTTTGAAGGCTCAAGTAGTATTGGTGGAGCGTGGAGTTTTGATAGATTTGGTCCAAAATATTCAAACATTATCTATCCTCTTACAGTTAACGAAAGAAAAATTTTTAAAAGGTCAGTAAATTTTTTAAAAAATTATGGCGTAAGATTTAAAAATAACTTTTCTAAATCTTTATTTTCAAAAAAAGTAGTCGACTCAAAAAGTTGCGATTTCAAAGGTTTATATAATCTTGCAAAAAAAGAAATTAAGATTAAAAAAAACAGTCAAGTTAAATCTATTATAGAGAATGAAAATTCTGTTTTAATAAATAACAAATATTCTTTCAAGTATGTTTTTTTCCCCACATATATAAAATTGAAAACAATTAAAATTGTTAATAAAAAAAGAGTAAAAAATATTAGAATTCCATTCTTAAAAATGAATAAAGCACTACATATGAGAATAGTTGTCTCAAATCTTAAAAAAGAAAGCTATAATTTTAAAGATTTAACACTAGGTCCTTTAGACAGATTCCAGATTATCAATTTAAACAAATCTTTATCTCAGATCAATGGGAGAGTGCTTCTAAATTGGAAAAATAAAGAAAAAAAAAAAATACTTAAAAAAATTTGTGAAATAATAAATTTTAAAAAAATGATCTCCTCAAATTTTTTTGTTTATCGAAGCTGTATAAGAGATTATAAACAAATAAAGCTTTTAAGAAACAAACTGAAAGAAACTAAAAAAATAAAGTATTTAGAAACTTTTACTCTTCTTGAGTTTTTGAGAATAAATATTTTTAATAATAGTCCTTTAAAAAGTCTTTAAGATGAAAATTGATTATAAAAGCATTTATCACCCCAGAAATTTAGATCATGAGTATTATAATAGACAATTGAAAAAACCTTATGAGTCAACAGTAAGTTTTTATAAGTTCTTAAACTCTAAGTGTAATTTAAAAAATAAAAAAATTGCTGATCTCGCTTGTGGAAATGGAGCTAATTTATTTTATTTAAAAAAAAATTTTAAGGTCGGGGATTGTTATGGATTGGATCAAAATTCAATATTATTAAATCAGGCTAAAAGAAATACCAAGAAAAAGAAAATCAAAGGTTTATTTTTTAAAAAAGCAGATATTCAAAGTAACAAAATGAAAGATTTAAAACTTAAAGTAGATGGCGTTACTTGTATTCAAACTTTGTCTGTATTAGACGACTATAAAAGAACAGTTAAATTCGCAAAAAGACTTGGTTCAAAATTTATTTGCGTAAATTCACTTTTTTGGAAAGGAGACATTGATTTTAAAATTTCAGTAAATTTTTTAAAAAAGAATTCTAGAGACATTATAAAAGTTAATCACTATAATATTTATTCACTGAGTCACTACATTAAGTATCTAAATCAAATCGGGTTCAAAAAGCATTTCATACTAAAATTTACAAATTCAAAAAACTTAAAAACAAAAAACCAAAATCTAATGGGATCTCATACTGTAAATTTAAATGGTAAATCGGTCACCAAATCTGGCCCACTTATTTTAGAATGGTTCTTTATTTTAAGCAAAATTAATTAATTTGTGAAAAAAAAAATTCTAATATTTGGCAGCGGATCGATCGGCACGCACCATGCTAATGCAGCAATATCTTTAAATTGTAATGTATTCATAACTGATAAAGAAGAAAATCAACTTATTAATATGAGAGAAAATATTTACCCATCGAGATATAAAAAATGGAATGAGGAGATTAAATGTTTACCTTACAAAAGTGTTTTTAATCTCAAAGATACTTTTGATCTTATAATTATAGGCGTGCCGCCAAATAATCACCTTAAACTTTTAAAAAAGTGTATAAAAAAATTTAAATTTAAAAAAGTTTTAGTAGAAAAGCCGCTATGTGTATTTAGTGATGATTATAATTTTTTACTTAAAAAAGATCTAAAGAATAAAGTTTTTTGTGGCTATAACCATTCTATATCAAAATCATATGAATTCTTTTTAAAAAATTTAAAAAAATTAGTAAAAGAAAAAAACCATAAATTAACAGTAGATATACATTGGAAAGAAAGCTTTGATCTTGTTTTAAAAGCTCATCCTTGGATCAAATCGATAAGTCAAAGTTATTTATCAAATTTTAAAAAAGGAGGAGGAGTATCCCACGAATACTCTCATGCAATTCATCTATTTTTAATACTAAAAGAAATTTTATTTAAAAATAAAAAAGTAAAATTTGAAAAAAAAATAAAATTTTTAAAAAAAAAAAGAATTAATTATGATGAATTTACATATTTTAGCTACTTCAATAAATTTATCAGACTAAGGTTATTTGCAAATTCAAAAAATAATCCTCCTATTAAAAAGATCGTCGTTAAAACTGATTCTATTAATTTGTTAGAGTGGACGAGAAAATTAGAAAACGGCAAAGAAATAGTAAAAACTTATTTAAAACCATCTCAAGAAAAGAATTTTAAAATTACTAGAAGAGATGATTTTATCAATGAACTTAAGTTACTTCTTTATAAAGATAACGTCAAAACCAAATATTTAAATCTTGCTTACGCTATTCAAGTTAATATGTTATTAAAAAGTATTTTTAAAAGATATGTTTAAAAAATTTAAAAAAAATAACAAAAAACTCCAAAACTACGCTCATAAAATTATTCCAGGCTTAAGCGGTTTGTTAGGAAAAAGACCAGAAATGTATTTACCAGGGGGTCAATGGCCGACTTATTACTCTAAAGCAAAAGGAATTCACATTTGGGATTTAAAAGGTAAAAAATACTCAGATTTTACTATGTTAGGAATTGGTTCCTGTGTTCTTGGCTACGCTGACAATGAAATTAACGAAGTAGCAAAAAAAGTGATATCTGAAGGTCCATTAACAACACTTAATCCTCCAGAAGAAATTTTATTAGCTGAAAAATTATTAAATATTCATAACTGGGCTGACCAGGTTAAATTTGCTAGGACTGGTGGTGAAATGGTTGCGGTCGCTATCAGATTGGCAAGAAGCTATACTAAAAGGGAAAAGATATTAATTTGCGGGTACCATGGCTGGCACGATTGGTATCTAGCTACAAATATTAATGGTGACAAAAATCTGAATAATCACTTGTTGCCTGGACTAGAACCTAAGGGTGTTCCAAAAGGTTTACAAAATACCGTTATTCCTTTTAACTTCAATAAATGCGAGGATATAACTAATATAGTAAGAAGGTATGCTTCTGAGGCAGCAGCAATAATATTAGAACCAGCTAGAAATACTTTAGCTTGTAGACTTTGGTTAGAAACTTTACGAAGTATTTGTGATAAAAACGGATGTGTTCTTATTTTTGATGAAATAACTTGTGGTTGGCGAAACGATACATCAGGAATTCATAAAGAGCTAGGTGTAAATCCGGATCTTGCAACATTCGGAAAAACTATGGCTAACGGGATACCAATGTCAGCAATAATTGGAAAAAAAGAAATTATGGAAGAAGCTAAAAATACTTTCATAAGCAGCACAAATTGGACTGAGAGAATGGGTCCAGCATGTTCATTGGCATTTATAGAAAAACACAAAAGACTGAACTTAGGAAAAATACTAAAATCAAAAGGAGAAAAAATAAGAAAAATTTGGGCAGATGCCGCAGCTAATGCAGGTTTAGAAATCTCGTTAAGCGGAATATTGCCATTATCAAGTTTTAAAATTGAAACAAAAATTAAAAATGAATGGCCCGTTACAATCACTTATTTTATTCAAGAAATGTTGAAAGAAAATATACTTGCTTCTGATAGATGTTACTCAAATTATTGTCAAACTGATAAGGAGCTAGCTAAGTATAAAAAAGCTTGTCAAAAAATTTTTAAAAAGATTTCATTTCTTTCTAATAAAAATAAACTTAAAGATAGCCTAAATGGTCCTGTAAAACAGATGGGCTTCAAAAGACTTAATTAGAAAATGAATAAGGTAGTAATAATTACTGCTAGAACCAACTCTAGCAGACTAAATGGAAAGATACTGATGAAAATTGGCAAAACATTGAGGGCTATTGATATTATTATTATGAGAGCAAAAAAAATTAATGTTCCAATAATTTTAACTACTACCAAAAATAAATCTGATGACAAACTTTGTAAATACGTGAAAAATAAATACAATATAAAAATTTTTAGAGGTGAAAACTTAAATAAACTAAAGAGATGGTACGATTGTTTTATAAAGTTTAAAATTGAAAAGGCGGCAATCATAGATGGAGATGATGTTTTTTTTGATTTTGAAACTTATAAAAAAAACTTGAATAGCACAGGGAATTATCAAATTTTGAGCGCACCAAAAAATATGATAACTGGTCTTTTCACTCATATCATTACGCTTAAAGCGATGAAACAAATGAAAAAATTATTTAACAAAAAAATAGATAGTGAAATGATTGAACCATTTTTAAAAAAAGCTAAGGTAAAGAGAAAATTTCTAAAAACAGATAAGATTTTTTTAAATAAAAAAATAAGACTAACTCTTGACTACGTTGAGGATTTAATCCTTTTGAGAAAAATTTTTAAAAAATTAAAAATTATGAGTACTAGTAAACAGATAGTGAATTTTTTAATAGAAAATAAAAAAATTTCTAATTTTAACTATTTTAGAGAAGAGTATTGGAAAAAAAATCAAACTAGGAAAATAAAATCACTTGTTATTTAAATCAATTATTGTAAATCATTAATATATGAAACCTTTAGTAATTTTTGAGTTAGCGAACAATCATATGGGGAGCATAGCACATGCAAAACTTATTATAAAAAGTTATTATAAGCTGACTAAAAAATTTAAAAATAAAATCGAATTTGCATTAAAATTTCAATATAGAGATCAAAAAACATTTATTCATCAAAGTTTTATTAACAGTGATGATAAGCACGTTAAAAGATTTAAAAGTACCTTTTTAACAAAAAAACAGTGGTCACAAATTTTAAAATTTAGCCGTTCAAAGTTTAAGCTAATTTGTACTCCATTCGATGAAATTTCTGTAGACAACGTGGTTAAAGATAAGTTTGATTATCTTAAAATAGCAAGTTGTTCTTCAACAGATTGGCCGTTGATTGAGTATATTGCAAAAAAAGCAAAAAATAAAAAAATTATTTGTAGTCTAGGTGGGCTTAATAAAGACGAAATATCTAGTGTAATTAGTTTTTTTTCTACTAGAAAAATGAAAGTTCAGTTTTTATATTGCGTCGCAAAATATCCAACACAATCAAATGATCTTAATTTAATATATTTTCGAGAAATGAGAAAGTTTCATGGAGAAAAAATAGCTGGAATTTCTCTTCATGAAGAACCGAATGAATTTTTGTCCGGAGCAATAGGCTTCTCAATGGGCGCAAGAATTTTTGAAAAACATATAGGCGTTAGCAAAGGTAAAATCACGTTAAATAAATACTCTGTTAATTCAAATCAAATGCAAAATTGGTTATCATTTTTAGAAAAAACGATTGAGCAAGTTGGTTCTGTGAAAGGTAGAGACAAAAATTTATCAATAGAAAAGAAACAATTAAGCAATTTTCAAAGAGGAGTTTATAAGAATAAAATTTCGGATATAAAAAGAGGCACAACTTTAAAAGAAAAATTAATTACTTTAAATTTTCCTGCAGTAAAAGGGCAACTTACTGCAAATAATTTTTCAAAATTCTCAGAAATAGTAATGAAAAAAAATCTTGATGATAGCGAAAGAATTATGGTAAAAAATTTATCTATTAAAAATCCTAGAAATAAAATTTCAATTATTAGAAACAAGATAAGAACTTTAGCATCATTAGCCAATATTATAGTGCCAAATTTATCTAGGATTGAAATTTCACATCATTATGGAATAAATAATTTTTTTAAATACGGTCTGAGCATGATTACAGTAATTAATCAGTCTTACTGTAAAAAATATTTATTTATGTTAAAAAATCAGAAACATCCTGCGCAATATCATAAGATAAAACAAGAAACATTTTTTATTCTTTTCGGAAGAATTATGCTTAAAATAAAATTTAAAGGCAAAATTCAAAAAAAAATAATGAATTCTGGAGAAACATTTACGATAGTAAAAGGAATGATTCATGAATTTAAAGCTTTATCTAAAGATGGTGCAGTAATTGAGGAAATAAGTTCAAAACATATAAAATCTGACTCTTATTATTTAGACAAAAGAATACGAAACAACAAAAATAGAAAAAGTCTAATTTCTTACTATTAATCTTTATGAATATACCAAATGTTTCAGTGTTTGAATTAAATAATAGAAAATCTATTAAAGGATTAGATTTTGATTTTACTCTAATATTTAAAAAAAATGAAGGTTTGTTAAAACAAAAGATATCTAAAAAACTAAAAAAATTTCTCATCGAAAGATATAAATCTAATTATTCAAATAGTTCACCAATGGAAAAAAGTTCACATAGACAAATACATGGTTATAGACTTTTCAAACATATTCAAAAAAATTATAAAAAAAATCTTAAAGATAAAAAAATTTTAGAAATTGGTTGTGGTTCGGGTTTCCTTCTAGGGCTTTTTAAAAAGAAAAATTGCGAAGTTTTAGGTATTGAACCATCAAATATAAAAAAAAATAATGACATTAATATTAAAAAAGATTTTTTTTTAAAAACAAAATTTCAAAGTAAATTTGATATAATAACAAGTAATGCAGTTTTGGAGCACGAATTTCATCCAAATAAATTTTTAAAAAAATCTTATAATGATTTGAAAATTGGAGGTATGAATTTTATTTGCGTTCCAGATTATACTAAATTAATTAAAAATGGAGATCCAACGTTGATTAATCATGAACACATAAACTACTTCACTAAATCAAATTTAGAATACTATTTAAAAAAAAATAAATTTATAAAAGTAAGAGTTTTTCCTGATAAATTTGGAAATCTTTTTGGCCTTGGTTTTAAAGGAGAAAAGAGAACAAATAAAATATACAAAATAAACCTGAAAAAATCTCAACACAGCGCACAGTATGTAAATAAATTTTATGCGTGTATAAAAAAGATTGATAGTTGGCTGGACACAGAAAACAAGAATTACAATTTAGGATTATATGGGGCGACGTCATCAATAAGTACAATTTTTTCTCAGATAAAATTTAAAAAAAAGAATATATATATCTTCGATGGAGATACTCAAAAGCAAAAAAAATACATCAAAACCTTCCCCAACGAAGTCTTTGAACCCAAAAAAATATTAAAAAAAAGGATTAAAAAAATTATAATTTTGCCTTATTTTTATGAAAAAGAAATTAAAAGTTTTTTAATTAATTATATAAATTTTAATTCAAAAAAAATTAAATGTTTATCAAACTTTTTTTAAAAAAATGAAAAATAACATGCAACACTTAAAAGAAAATTTTAAAAAGTACGGCTATGTGAAGGTTAATTGTATTGATAAAAAGAAATTGTTATTGCTGAAAAAAAACTTTTCTAAGATGATCGAAGTTTCTTTAAAGAAAAATTTAAACTATTCAGTCAACATTAGAAATAAATCAAAAAAAGTTGAGTTTTTATTAAATAAAGGAATGATTTATTTAGAGAAATCAAATCATAAATATTTATCAGAGCTGTATGATCAAATAGTAAAATCTAGTAATTACTATAATGTAATATCCGATAAAAATATTACAAAAGTTTTAAACTATCTTTTGGAAAGAGAGTATGATGAAAATTTATATATTAATAGTTCGTCAATTCGTATGGATACACCAGGAATAACTCCTTATGTTTATGGATGGCACCAAGACGATAAAAGCAATATTAAGGACTCTGATTTTGTACAAGTATGGATGCCAGTTTTTACAAATATTAACAAAAACCTTGGAGGATTGCATATTTTAGATAAAAGCTTTAACTACGATATAAAAACAAGTCATACTAAAGTTGAAAAAGAAAAATTAAAAAAAAAACAAATATTAAGAGCAAATCATAAAGTAAAAATATTGAATAATGGATTTAAATTTAAAGAAAAAGAAATTTATTGTAATTTAGGAGAAGCAATATTTTTTAATAAAAAATTAATGCACAAAAGTGGTATAAATAAAACAAAAAATAAGATGAGATATGTTTGCAGTAATTTCTATCATGATATAAATAATCCTCATTGGAAATTTAAAAAATTAGAACATAAATAACTATGAGATATTCAAAAGAGGAAAAAAATAGGATATTTAAAGAAATTGACGATAATGGTTTCTGTAAATTAGACAATCTATTTACTAATGAGCAGATTGAAAGTGTAAAAGAATCTCTTTACTCAATCTTAAATTATATTAAACCCGACGATAATATAAAAAATCTTCAAGAAAAGTATTATCAAGTAAAAGATCATAGCATGAAACTTAAAGGCCATTTTTTTGATATGACATCATTTGATATAAACACATTAAAAATATTGTTTGATGAAAGAATAATTGATTTAGTAAAAGAATATTTTAAAACAGATGTTGTTTTTTCAGGACGACCCTCTATTCATATTCATGACTCGGAAAATGATAGATTTTTAGACCCCCATCAAGAAACAAACCAATGTGCAAAAGATTTTTTATTCATTTGGGCTCCAATATTTGACGCTATCGGTGACCAAGGTGGATTGGATATTTATAAAAAATCACACAAACATGGTTATTGGAAACATTCCAATTCTAATAAGCTTGGATCTTCTCATTTGAAGGAAGATGTCTTAAATAAATTTGAAAAACAAAGAATGGAAGTAGAGTCAGGATCTGCTCTTCTTATTCACTCTGCTTTAATTCACGGATCTGTAAAAACAACTAAAAGAAGATTTGCAAGATTTATTCTTTGTGACCGATATTGCCCTCTGCAAAAAATACCTTACTTAAAAAAAGAAGATGCACCATTAAAAATTCCTCACTTCGGTACTGACTATAATTTAATTACAGAATAAATTTTAATTTAAAAATGATTTTTCTAAAAAAAGAAATCAAAAAAATCATTACAAATCAATATTGTTCATTGCTTAATGCTATTAATATAATGAATAAAACTGGTTTAAAAATAATAATTGTTATAGAAAAAAACAAAAAAATTTTAGGAACTGTAGTTGATGGAGATATAAGAAGAGGTTTAATAAATGGGATAAATTTAGAGAGCGAAATTTCTAAGATTTTAAATAAAAAACCAAAAACTACCAAAAAAAAAATAACAAACCTTGAAGCTAGTCAGATTATGAAAGTAAATTATTTAAATCACTTGCCTATTGTAGACAATTTTAATAGGCCAATTGGTTTGTATACCTTAGATGACGGTTTCAAAACTGTAAAAAGAGAAAATAAATTTATTATTATGGCTGGAGGAAAAGGAAAAAGACTACTTCCCTATACTGCAAAAACACCAAAACCATTAGTCAAGGTTTTTGGTAAACCAATGTTAGAACATATTATTATTAAAGCTAAAAAAAATGGTTTTGAAAATTTTATTTTGTCAATTAATTACCTTAAATCAAAAATAAAAAGATATTTTAATGATGGAAAAAAGTACAAAGTGAAAATTAATTATATTGAAGAGAAAAAGCCTTTGGGAACAGCTGGTTCGTTATCTCTGATAAAAGAAAATAAAACACAAACTGTTTTAGTTTCAAACTGTGATGTACTAAGCGATTTAGATTACGCAGACGTATTAGACTACCATATATCCAATAAATCAGACGCAACTATGGTCGTTAGAAGGTTTGAGAAAAGAAACCAATATGGAGTGATTAAATCAAAGGGTAATAATTTTATTGATTATGAGGAAAAACCACTCACCTTAGAAAATATTAATGCAGGGATTTACGTCTTTAATTCTGCTGTTTTCAAATATTTAAATCTAAATAAAAAAACAGATATGACAGAATTTTTTCTTAATCTTAAAAAAAAAAATAAAAGAGTTAAAATTTATCCAATTTATGAAAATTGGGCTGATTTTGGTCAAAGAAAAAAAAACTAAATTAATGAGAAAAGTAATTTTTTGTAAAAAGTGTGTAGAGTCAAACCAAAGATTTATGAGTTCAATTCAGCATAAAGATCAAGACGGTTCAGCAAAGAGGTACGCGTCTTTTGATGAGCATGGAGTATGCCTCTCTTGCAGGTATTTTGAAAAAAAAAAGACTTTTAACTGGAGAGAAAAAGAAAAAAATTTAGAAGACATACTAAACAAACATAGAAAAAAAAATGGTGAGTATGATGTACTAGTTCCTGGGAGCGGAGGTAAAGATAGTATTTATACTTCAATTATATTAAAAGAAAAATTTAATATGCATCCATTGACATGCACTTGGGCTCCAGGAATATACACCGATGTTGGTTGGAAAAATTATAATTCTTGGATAGGATATGGTTTTGATAATTATTTATTAACACCAAATAAAAAAGTTCACAAATTGTTAACCAAACTAGCCTTTTTAAATTTATTGCATCCATTCCAAGCATTTGCATTAGGTCAAAATAGCTTGCCACTTAAAACAGCAATTGAAAAAAAAATTAAATTAATTGTTTATGGTGACTCTATAAAAGAAAAAGCTATTGGATCAGAAGGTGAGAACAAAAGCCATTCAAAGCCTGAGGTTTGGCATTATGCAAAAAATGATGATGAAATATACTTAGGCGGGGTAAATGTTAAAGAGATAGAAAAAAAATATAAAATTGATAAGCATGAAATAAATTGTTTTCTTCCTGTTAGAAAAGATTTAATTGACAACTCTAATTTAGAAGTTTTGCATCTTCCTGATTTTATAAATTACAACCCACAAAATAATTTTTACTTTGCAAAACAAAAAACAGGTTTCGAAGTTAATCCAGATGGTCGGACTGAAGGGACTTATACAAAATATCAAAGTTTGGATGATAAATTAGATGGGCTACATTATTATACTTGGTTTATAAAAACAGGGAGAGGCAGGACCACTGAAGATGCAGCTCTAGAAGTGAGAAATGAAATAATTACTCGAGAAGAAGCCGTTATGTTGGTTAAAAAATTTGATGGAGAATTCCCAAAAAAATATTTTAAAGATTGTTTAGACTATATGGAAATTACAGAAAATCAATTTTGGGAAACAATCGAAAAGTTTCGACCTAGTAATATTTGGGAAAAAAAAGGAAATGAGTGGGTTTTAAAAAACCCGATTTGGAAAAATTAAATTATTGTGAAACCAGTAAGGTTAATAGGTAGACTAGATATTAAAAATAGTAATTTAATAAAGTCAATAAATCTTGAAGGTCTAAGAATAGTCGGGAATCCTAATACATTTGCAAAAAAATATTATGATGAAGGGATTGATGAATTAATATTAATGGATGTTGTGGCTACTCTATATGGTAGAAACTATTTAACTGATATTCTTAAAGAAATCACAAAAAAAATATTCATACCTATTACAATTGGAGGAGGGGTCAGGTCGATAGAAGATGCCAAAAAACTTTTATCATCGGGAGCAGACAAAGTTGCAATAAATTCAGCCGCAGTTAAAAGCCCAAAATTTGTTGAAAATCTTGTTAAAGAAATCGGTTCTCAAAGCGTTGTAATTTCTGTTGAAGCAAAAAAAAAAGATAATTGGTGGGAAGTTTATACTAGTAATGGAAGAGAACCATCGGGAAAAAATGTTGTCGGATGGATTGAAGAATTAATGCAACTGGGAGCAGGAGAAATATTATTAACCTCAATAGATAGAGAAGGAACTAGAACAGGTTTTGATACAGATCTAGTGGATCAAGTTTCGAAAATTTGTAAAATTCCCTTAATAATAAGTGGTGGATTTGGAAAAACAAATGACCTTGACAATGTTTTAAAAAATCAGGTTGATGCCGTGGCTATTGCTGATGGTATTCATTATGGCAGATATACGGTTTCAGAAATAAAAGATTATATCAAAACTTTAAAAATTTAATGCAAGTTGTAACAATAGTAGATATTGATAGTGGAAATTTATTAAGCATTAAGAGATCAATTGAAAATTTCGGAGCAAAAGTAAAATTTACAAAAAACTATAAAGATTTTTTAAAGGCAGATAAAATAATACTTCCTGGCGTCGGAGCTTTTGGTAAAGCAATTAAAAAATTAGAAGATATTGGTTTTAGAGAGTTAGTTCACGAGCCTAAATTTAAAAATATTCCTACGCTAGGTATTTGTTTAGGAATGCAACTTTTATTCGAAAAAAGTTTTGAATTTGGATCACATAAGGGGCTAGGACTAATTGAGGGCGAAATCAAACTTTTGCCGGAATTTAACAAAAAATATTTTAAAATTCCCAGCATTGGCTGGCAGCAACTAATAATAAAAGAAAATAAAATTGATCCATTTAATATTCTAAAGAATTTAACGGAGAAAGATAAATTTTACTTCGTACATTCTTTTTGCGCTTATCCAAATAATTCCTCTGATATATCAGCAAATTATTATTTTGATAAAAATCTAATTCCGGCCGTTACTACAAAAAAAAATATAATTGGATTTCAATTTCATCCAGAAAAAAGCGGAAAGAGCGGATTAAATTTGATTAATAATTTTTTAAACATATGAAATTATTTAAAAATATTGAAAAGTTTAAAAATAATATATTTTTTATAGAGAAAAATAAAAAAACTTATTACAGCGATTTTTTAAAATTTGAAAAAAAATTCAAAAACTTTAAATCAAAAAAATTAGCATTGATAACAGCTTACAATAGCTCAGAATTTTTAAAAATTTATTTAACATTTTTAAGAAAAGATATAGTAATTATGCTTGTTGATTACGACATTAATCTAAATGATTTATCTAAGATTATAAATACATATAAACCTTACTATATTTTTTTGAGGAAAAGTAGTAATATTAACTTAAGATTATACAAAATAGTTAATGAATTAGATGAAAACAATATCTTTGAAATAAAGAAAGAAATTGAATATAAAATTTTTAAAGATTTAAGTTTACTCCTTACTACATCAGGTAGCACAGGTTCAAAAAAATTTGTACGTATTTCAAAAAAAAATTTATATTATAATACTAAAAGTATTTGTAAATATTTAAAAATTAAAAATAATCACAGGACAATAACTACTCTTCCACCAAACTATACGTATGGGTTATCAATATTAAATACTCATATTTATGCCGGAGCCTCAATTTGTTTGAATCAATCTAGTTTTTTAGAAAAAAATTTTTGGGAAATAGCTAATAAATATAAAGTAAATAATTTTGGAGGGGTTCCATTTCATTTTGAAATTTTAAAAAAACTTAAATTTTCGAAAGACAAAATTAGAAGTCTAAAATACATTACACAAGCTGGAGGTAGTCTTGATATTCAAACAAAAAAATATTTTGCAAATGATGCTAAAAAAAATAACTATAAATTTATCATAATGTATGGACAGGTAGAGGCCACATCTCGAATATCATACCTACCTTTTGAAAAACTTCAAAATAAAATAGAAAGTGTGGGAGTGGCTATTCCAGAGGGGAGTATAAATATTCATCCTAAAACAAAAGAAATAATTTACAAAGGTCCAAATGTATCTTTAGGTTATGCAGTTTCATATAAAGACCTCCACAAGGGAGATAAGAATAAAGGAATATTAAATACCGGTGATTTAGGAAAAATTGATTCTGATGGATATTTAGAAATAGTTGGTCGCAGGAATAGAGATATAAAATTATTTGGTCACAGAGTAAATCTTGATGAAATAGAAAATATTTTAAAAAACAAAGGTTTTAATAATCCTTGTATTGGTAAAAATAACAAATTATTTATATTTGTAATAAAAAATAAAAATAAGGCTAATATTTTAAATTATCTCAGTAAAAAATTGAAAATTCATTCAACAGCTTTTAAGTTGGTAAAATTGAGTCAGTATCCTTTAAATACAGCTGGGAAAATTTCGTACACGTCTTTAGGAAAGTCTGTATGAACTTAAGTAAGCTTTTAAAAACCGATCCATATTGTATTAAGCAAAAACAAAAAAATTTAATATTTATTAAATATATAAAATTTTTGACAACTCATCATATTAAGAAATGTCATGACTATAAAAATATTATTTCAAATTTAAAAATTAAATTAAATAATATTAATCTTATCGAAGATTTTCCAATGTTACCGGTAAGTTTATTTAAATCTAATAATTTAATAAGTGTCAAAAAAAATGATATAGTAAAAAAATTAGTCTCTTCAGGCACTACAGGAAATAATTTATCTAAAATTTATTTGGATAAAAATAACGCTATAAATCAAACTAAAGTTTTAGACATAATTTTTTCAAAATTTATAAGTAAAGACAGACTTCCAATGATTATCGTGGATAAAAATCCAACTTTAGTTGAGAGAAATATTTTTAATGCAAAATCTGCTGCAATTTATGGATTCTCAATTTTTGGTAAAAATCATTTTTATCTTCTTAATGCAAAAGGAAAAATTGATTATGTTGGTTTAAATAAATTTTTACTAAAACACGAAAAAAGTAGATTTTTTATATTTGGATTTACAAGTATGATTTATGAGCAGCTAATTAAAAAAATATCTACCAATGAAAAAAAAATAAACTTTAGCAATGGAGTCTTGCTTCATGGAGGTGGTTGGAAAAAACTTGAAAAAATTAAAATTAACAACGTACAATTTAAAGAAAAGTTATTTAAAAAATTTAATATTAAAAAAGTTCATAATTATTATGGCCTTGTCGAACAAACAGGATCTATTTTTATTGAATCACCTAAATGTGGATATTTTCATACATCAATTTTTTCAGATATATTCATTAGAGATAAAAATTTTAATATTATGAAAAATAATGAGAGAGGTTTGATACAATTAATTTCTTTATTGCCAACAAGTTATCCCGGTCACAATATTTTAACAGAAGATATAGGGGAGATTCTAGGAACAGACGATTGTAAATGTGGTCTAGGAGGAAAATATTTTATAATTCATGGAAGAGCAAAAGAAGCAGAAGTAAGAGGTTGTAGCGATGTTAATTAACACTTCTGATGAATTTTCAAAAAACAAAAAAATCAAAGTTAAGCCAACAGAAATTTATAGCAAAATTTCTTTACAATTTTTAAAAGATTTTACTATAGAATTACGAAGGAACAAAAATATCAAAAATTATCCAGATCTGATTTACTTAGTTTATTGGTGCAATAACTGCTTAAAATCAATAAAAAAAAATCATCAAGATTTTTTAAGTTTAGGAAGAGGGTTAGCCTTTCATATTTGTCCTTCAAATGTACCAACTAATTTTATTTACTCTTTCATTTTCGGATTATTAAGCGGAAATTCAAATATAGTTAAAATGCCAAGTAAACCCTTCAAAGAAAAAGAAGTGATTTTATCAGTAATTAATAACCTATTTAAAAAAAAAATTTATAGAGAGTTAAACGACAAAAATCAATTTATTGAATATTCAAATAAGGACGAAATTACAAAAATCCTATCCTCAAAATGTGATGTAAGAATTATATGGGGTGGCGATAAGACTATTAATGCAATAAGGAAGCACTGGATTCCTGAAAAAACTATAGATGTAACTTTTGCAGATAGATATTCTTTTGCTGTAATTAATATTGATAAATTAAAAAAAGAAAAAAGTAAAAATTTTAAAAATATTGTAAATAAATTTTATTACGATGGATACATGATGAATCAAAAAGCTTGCAACTCTCCACACTTCATATTTTGGGTTGGAAAATTTAACAAGTCACTCCAAGATAAATTTTGGAAACATCTGAATGATATAGTTGAAAAAAAATTCTTTTTTGATGACATTCATGTAGTAGAGAAATACTCAAATTTAATGCAAAATATTATAAAGATAAAAAAGTTTGATGATATAAAGCGATTTAAAAATAATTTGTTCGTTTTAACAATTAATAAAAAAAATTTAAATATTGAAAATATTAGAGGATCTAATGGTATTTTTTTTCAAAAAAATGTTAAAAAATTATCTGATATAAAAAGATTTATAACTAAAAAATGTCAAACTATATCATATTATGGAGTCACGAAAAAAGAGTTTAAAATTTTTTTATCAAAAAATAATTTATTAGGAGTAGATAGAATAGTCCCAATTGGTAACGCTTTAGAAATTGACACTATCTGGGATGGATATGATGTTATAAGGTCTTTGTCTAGAGTCATCACACACAAATAAATGAAACTTTCAAAAAAAGAAATTTTAGAATATCAACAAAATAGAGATCCTTATTTAATGATAGATTATGTAGAAGAGGTTGTTCCTGGAAAGCTAGCTAGAGGATATAAAGATCTTAAAATTGATGAATGGTTTTTTAAAGTCCATTGGCCTTCCGATCCAAACATGCCAGGAATGCTTCAAATTGAGTCGTTAGTTCAGATGGCAGCACTGTCAATTCTTACTATGCCCGGAAACAAGGGCAAGGTCATGTATTTAGTTTCTGCAAATAAGCTAAAGTTTGTGAAAAAAATTTTACCAGGCAACAAATTGAATATTGATACAAAAATTAAGAGTTATAAAAGGGGCATGGCTATTTGTGAGGGAAAAGGAGCTATCGATGGCCAAACAGTTTGCCAGGCAGAATTTAATTTGATATTACCGGATGAAATAAAAAACTTCAGTATAAATAAATAATATGCCAATTGCTTCATCATTACTAAATAAACCACGACTGGTTAAAAAATTAAGAGATTTTTATAATTATGTACAAAAAAACGATGGTAAAGTTGGTACAAAAACAAGGGGAATAGATTTAAATTTTAATAACGCTTGTAATTTAAGATGCAAATATTGTTTTACTAATTCACCCAAAGGAGATCACGTAAAAGAGTATTTAGATATCGGAGCAATAAAAAAACTAGCAGATGAAGCTGACGAATTAGGATATTTTGAATTTGATTTACAAGGTGGAGAATTGCTTCTCCAACCAAAAAAGTTATTTCAAGTACTTCAAGCTATACGACCGGAAAGATTCTATATGTATTTAACTACTAATGGTTACTATTTAGATAAAGCAATGGCAAAGAAATTAGCTGATTATAAAGTAAGTAGAGTCTCAGTAAGTATTGATAGCATGGATGAAAAAGTACATGATGAAATCAGAGGAAGAAAGAATTCATGGAAAAAAGCGATCGAAGCATTACAACATGTAAAAGATGCAGGTATGGATCCATACTTAAATATAACAGTAGGGCATTACAATGCTAATACAGATCACTTCAAAGAGCTATTAGATTATTCTAAAAATAAAAAATATAAAACACTCTTAAACGTAGCTGTACCTTCGGGTATGTGGCAAAAAATGGATGAAATAATTTGCGATGATAAAGATAGAGAATATTTAAGAAAAATAAGAAAAGAATATAAAAATTTAGTAAGAAACATATGGAACCCTTTTGATAAAAACCATGAGAAAATTTTGGGATGCACTACTGTCAACAGAGTTTACGTAACACCTATCGGCGACGTTTTGGTATGTCCATATGTTCATATAAAAATTGGAAATATTTTCAAACAATCACTTAAAGAAATTATAGATTATGGCTTTAAAATAAAATACTTTAGAGAACATAGCGATCTTTGTTTAGCAGGAGAAGATAAAAATTTTATATCAAAATTTATGACATTACCTGGACAAACAATCTTTAATCCAGCGGATGCAAAAAAAATCTTTTCAAAAGAAGAAATCAGTTAATTTTATAATATAAATGAAGGAAATATTAATTTTTTCTGCTGGACCTGCAGGAAGAGAAATTTTTCAATTAATTAACGAGATAAATAAAAAAAAAAAAGAATGGAAAGTTGCTGGCTATGTCGATGATGAAATTGAAAAAAAATTAAGATACCTAGATGAAGTAAAAGTTTTTTCAAATAATAACAAACCTTCTGGTAATAGATTGTATGCTATAACTGGCATAATGGATCCTAAAATAAGATCCAAAATATTTAAAAACGAAATTAAAAAAAATAATTATAAGATTCCTAATCTTATTCATCCTAAAATTGAACTACCAGAATGTTTTAAGCTTGGAAAAGGTAATATAATATTTAATAATGTTCATATAAGTTTTGAGGTTAGTTTAGGAGATTTTTCTGTTGTCAGTAACTTTAGTGATTTAGGTCATAATTTGAACGCTAAAGATTTCTTAACTATTATGCCTTCAGTAACAGTTGGAGGAAACTGCACGATAGGAAAAAGTGTTTTAATTGGCTCGGGAGTAAAGATACTTCAAAATTTAAACATCGGTGATAACTGTAAAATTGGTATTGGGAGCACAGTTATTTCTAGTTTGAAAAAAAACTCATCTTTAATTGATTTTCAAAGAAAAGTAATAAAAAAAAGTGACCATTAATAAAAAATTTTTACCTACAATAATTATTGCTGAGGCAGGAGTTAATCATAACGGAAATATAAAACTTGCCTATAAACTTGTAGATATGGCAAAAAGATGTGGAGCTGATTTTGTTAAATTCCAAACTTCAATTCCAAGCATGCATATATCAAAACATGCTGTCAAAGCTAAGTACCAAATTAAAAATACGAGAAATAGACAAAGCCAACTCGAAATGTCAAAAAAAATTACATTGTCATATGGAGATTTTAAAAAAATTTCAAAATACTGTAAAAAAAAAAAAATAAATTTTTTATCTACAGCATTTGATTTGAAATCAATAGATTTTTTAAATTCGCTTAAAATGAAATTTATTAAAATTCCATCAGGTGAAATAACTAATCTTCCTTATTTATCTAAGATAGGAAAGTTGAAAAAAAAAGTGTTAATTTCTACAGGGATGTCAAACATTAAAGAAATTAATCAGGCGATAAAAACTCTTTTAAGTAACGGAACTTATAAAAAAAATATAACAGTCTTACAGTGTAATACAGAATACCCCACACCTCTTGAAGATGTAAATTTAAGAGCCATGAACACAATTAAAGAAAAATTTAAAATAAATGTAGGATATTCAGATCACACATTAGGTATAGACGCAAGTGTCTGGGCAGTTGCTATGGGAGCAACTGTTATAGAGAAGCATATTACTTTAAATAAATCTTTTGTTGGCCCAGATCATAAAGCCAGTATTGAAGAAAAAGAATTTAAGGAATTAGTTAAAAAAATTAGAACTGTAGAAATTACATTAGGTAATGGAGAAAAAAAACCTTCGAATAGCGAAAAAAAAAATATAATTATCGCAAGAAATTCTCTAGTTGAAATAAAAAAATAAAAAAAGGTGAAAAATTTACCAAAAAAAATATCTCTGCAAAAAGGCCAGGAATTGGAATTTCACCAATGTTAATTAATAAAGTTTTAGGAAAAAAGGCAAAAAAAGATTTTGAATATGACGATCTTATTAAGATATGAAAAAAATTTGTTTTATAACTACCTCTAGAGCTGATTTTGGAATGATTGAAGTTTTAATAAATGAGGCTTTAAAAAAAAAAAAATTATAAAATTTACTTAATAATATCTGGTAATCATAATGATAAGGTTTTTGGAAAGAGTATTAAGGAAATTAATTTAAGCAAAAAGCTAAAAATTGAAAAGATATTTTTCGAAAACAAAAACAAAAAAGAAGATAAGTCTACTGTAGCTCTATTATTTTCAAATTTTTTGAGAAGATATACATTTTCCTTAAAAAAAATTAATCCAAATATATTTATTTCTTTTGGAGATAGATCTGAAATGTTGGCTGCTACATTAGCTGCGTACGTATTAAAAATTCCAATAGCTCATTTAGCTGGAGGAGAAAAAACAACAGGTTCTTTAGATGATGGATATAGACACTGTATGACAAAATTATCTAATTTGCACTTTGCTACCTCAAAAGAGCACAAAAAAAGAATAATTCAGCTTGGAGAAGATTCAAAGACGGTTTTTAATTATGGAAGTTTAAATAGGCAAAAAATTGCTTTAACAAATTTTTTTTCAAAATCTCAATTAGAAAAAACTTTTGACATAAAGTTTTATAAAAAAAATATATTAATGACCCTACATCCTGAAAATATTGATACAAAAAATAATCTTAAAAATTTAAAACTAGTCTTGGAGTGTCTTAATCAAATGAAAGATACCAAAATAATTATTACATCACCTAACGCTGATGAAGGAGGAATTGAAATGATTAAAATCATTAAAAATTTCATAAAAGATAAAAAAAATTTTAAATATATTAAATCTTTTGGTTCGAAAGGTTATCTTTCAGTCTTAAAGATTGTAGATGGAGTGATAGGCAACTCTTCAAGCGGAATATCAGAAGTTCCATTATTCTCTATAAAGTCAATTAATTTGGGTAATAGACAGAATGGCAGGGAATTACCATCTTCAGTTATTTCCTGTAAATTTAATAAAAAAACAATTATAAAAAATTTATATAGTTTAAAAAGAAAAAAAAATAATATTAAAATTAAACAAAAAGATAAAATAGTTGCTAAAAAAATTTTAAAAAAAATAATTAATTTTAATTTTGAAAAAACAAAAAATAAAATTTTTAATGATTTAAAATTTATTTTATGATGTTAAAAAATAAAATATCTCTTATTACTGGCTGCAACGGTGGCATAGGTATTTCTTTAGTTAAAAAGTTTTCAGAAAATGGTTCAGATATAATTTGTTGTGCCAGAAAAAAAACAAAGGAATTTGAAAAAGAAATTAATGAAATTTCAAAAAAAAATAACAATTCAATTATTCCTATTTATTTTGATTTAAATAATGAAAATGAGATTTTGGAAGCAATTAAACAAATTAACTCATTAAATAAAGAGATAGATATTTTAGTGAATAATGCTGGTGTCGACCAAGTTTCTCTCTTTCAAATGACCACAAACGAAAAAATTAAAGAAGTTTTTCAGGTTAATTTTTTTTCAATTTTAACTTTAGTAAGAGGAATTTTAAAATTATTTATAAAAAATAAAAAAGGAAGCATAATAAATATTTCATCGAACGCGGCATCAGAGTGTGATGCGGGAAGAGCAATTTATTCAGCTAGTAAATCCGCACTTAATAGTTATACAAAGTCTCTCTCCAAAGAACTTGGAAGTTTTAATATAAGGGTTAATGCAGTTTCCCCGGGACTTACAAATACAAAAATGATTGAGAAGGGCTTGAATAAGAATATTTTAGAAGAAACAATAAAAAAAATTCCTTTAAAAAGAATCGCAGAACCAGAAGAGATTGCTAATGTAGTATTATTTTTAGCCTCAGATATGTCTAGCTATATAAATGGTGAAATTATTAATGTTACAGGAGGTTATTAAATGAAAGAGATAAATAAAAATATTAACCATTTAAATTTAGTATGTAAGAAAATTAGAAAAAGTATTTTAGACACATCTTTAGCAGCAGGCGCAAGTAGCTCACATTTTGGCGGATCTCTCTCAACTGTTGAAATACTTGTGACACTTTTTGAAAAAATATTAAATTTTAAAACAAACGAACCTTTATGGGAAAATAGAGATAGATTTATATTAAGCAAAGGACATGCTTGTTTAGGTTACTATTCTATGCTTGCTGAAAAAGGTTTCTTTTCAAAAGACTCACTCAATCTTTTTGAAAAAAATGATAGTTTCTTGTTGGGACATCCGGTAATTAATAAAAAAAAAGGCATAGAGTTTTCTAACGGAAGTCTTGGAATGGGTCTATCACTAGGCATAGGAGTGGCATTAGCTGCTAAAATTAGAAATAAAAATTTCAAAACTTACGTACTAATAGGTGACGGAGAATGCAATGAAGGTTCAGTCTGGGAGGCAGCGATGTCAGCGCCTCATTTCCAATTAAATAATTTAACTGCTATTTTGGATAATAATAATTTACAACAGACTGGTTCAAATAAAGAAATCATGTCATCATCAAGTTTAGAGAAAAAATGGACTAGCTTTAATTGGCATACTATAACAGTAGACGGTCATAATACTGATGAATTAGAAAAAGCTTTTAATGTAGAAAGCAATAAACCCAAGTTGATTCTAGCAAAAACGATTAAAGGTAAAGGATTTAAATTTTCAGAAGATAATAATGAGTGGCACCATAAAGTTCTTACAAAAAATCAATATGATATTGCTATTCAGGAGTTAAATGACTCATAATAAAATTATAAATAAAAACAATTTTAAATTATGGTCAAAACTTGGAATGAGGGCAAGTTTTGGAATTATAGCTCAAGAAATTGCACAAATAGAAAAAGATTTGATAATTTTGACTGCTGATGTATCAACTTCAGCAGGTTTGGATAGATTTAAAAAAAAATTTCCTGAAAAATATTTTGATGTAGGAATAGCTGAGCAAAATTTAATTGGAATAGCTACGGGAATTTCAAGTGAAGGATTTAATGTAATAACCACAACTTTTGCCCCTTTTCAAACAATGAGATGTTGTGAACAAATAAAAGTGAATCTAGGTTATATGAAACAAAAGATTTGCATGGTCGGTCTCGCAAGTGGTTTAGTACTAGGGAATCTTGGTTACACTCATTGTTGCATTGAAGATATTGGAGTATTAAGGTCGATACCTAATATTACAATAATATCTCCTGCAGACTCTGGAGAATTAGCAAAATCATTGTTTGCAACTTTAAATCATAAAAATTCAGTATACATAAGACTAACCGGAGGATCGGGAATTCCACAAATTTATGAAGATGATTATGATTTTGAAATAGGCAAAGCTATAACATTAAAAAAAGGGGAAGATTTAACTATTATGGCTACAGGACAGATGGTTAACGAGGCTTTATTAACATCAAAAATTTTGCAAAAAAACAATATTAGTGCAGAGGTAGTTAATTTTCACACAATAAAGCCAATAGATGAATCGAAAATTTTGAATTGTGCAAAAAAGAATAAATTAATTATAACAATAGAAGAACACAATATTTATGGCGGTCTTAGCTCAGCTGTTTCAGAATGTTTGTCTAAAATAGACAAATCACCCAAAATGATTTCATATGGTGTTAATGATCAGTATTCCACAGGAGGTGATTATAATTTTTTAAAGAAAAAATTTAAATTAGACTCGAATATAATTGCAGAAGAAATATTATTAGCTATAAATACTTAAAAATAACATGAGTAAAATTGAGAATTATTCAAAAGTTTTTAAAGAATCCTTAAATTTAGATGACTCTAAATTTTCTGAAAAAATAAAATATAATGATGTAGAGGAATGGGATTCCATTGGCCATATGACCTTAATTTCAGCACTTGAGGAAGAATTTAAAATTACGTTTGAAACTGACGATATAATTGATTTTAGTTCTTTCAAAAAAGGAATAGAAATTTTAAAAAAATATAAAGTTACGCTAGTTTAATTTTTTAATTAATAATTAATGTTTAAGTTTTTAAAAATAATTTTAAAATCAAAGTTTATTTTTAAAAATGTTGATAAAAGAGATATTGTAATTTTTGATTGTGAAGGTAAAGATGCAATTGAAGCTTTAATATTAAACAAAAATTATAAAATTTTAAGTGTTAGATATGAAAAAATTTCAGAAATTTATGTAAACTTTATAATTTTAAAGTTTATATTCTTAAATTTCTTTAAATTTTCTTTAAAACAATTATATTTAATATCTTTAATAAAGCTTCTTTCACCAAAAATAGTAATAACACACATACCTCATTCTATAGATTTTTCTATAGTTGCTAAATATTATGAAAAAAAAATCAAATTTATAGCACTTCAACATGGTCATCATGATATTTACTCATTAGAAAAGAAACAAAAAGAACAAATTTATATACCTGAATTTTTCTGTTTTTCTAAATATGAAAAAAAAATTTATGAAAAGAGTGATTTTAAAATTAAAAACTTTTACCCCACCGGATCTTTAAGAGCATCATTGAGTAAAGAATATATGATTAAAAATAAAAATAATTCTGAAATTATTTATGATATTTGTTTAATTTCAGAATATTCACCTTCAAAAAATAAACTTTTCCCTGGCCCTGATGGCTTACAACTAATACCTTCATATCAAGACCACGTAGGTAAAATTGCTTATTTTTGTCATAAACTAAAAAATGAAGAAAATTTAAGGTTAATTTTCTGTGGAGATGCGGCGCCGAACTCTGTTTATCAAAAAATAGAAAACGATTTTTATTCAAAATTTTTGAGGGATTTTAATTATAAAATTTTACAAGAAAAAAGAAGCACCTTTCCAACTTATATAAATCTTCTGAAAAGTAGAATTGTTATTGGCGGATATTCGACAGTATTAAGAGAGGCTATAGGTTTAGATAAAAAAATCTTGTCATGTAATTTTACTAAAAACCCAATTCTTGATTTTCCTTTAAATGGAATATGTTTATTTAAAAAAAACAATTATGAAGAGTTTAAAGATATAGTAATGAAAATTCTTTCAATGAGGGACGAAGATTATTTTGAAAAGATTAATTCTTTGAAAGAAAAAGAATTTTTAATGGAAAATTGTCATAAAACAGCAAATCTGATTAGAGATAAATTGAACCAATATCTTTACTAAAATATGAAACAAATATTACTTATCGGTGGAGCCGGATATGTTGGATCTGTTATTGCAGAGGATCTATTAAAAAAAGAATTAAAAGTTACAGTAATAGATAACTTTTTATATAAAAATGATGATTGTTTAAAGTATTTAGAAAAATACAGATTTTTTAAATTTATAAATGGTGACCTTGCAAATTTAGAGAAAAATCAAATTTCGCTTAATAAAGATACCGATGTAATTATTCTGGGAGGATTAGTTGGCGATCCAATTACAAAAAAATATCCAAAATTGAATAATATTATAAATATCGAAGGAGTAAAAAAATGTATAGATTTCTTTGATAATAAGAAAATTGGAAAACTAATATTTATTTCTACATGTTCTAACTATGGATTGATAAGCAAAAATGTAACAGCAGACGAAAAATTTCAACTTAAGCCGTTATCATTATATGCAAAAGCAAAAGTTGAGATTGAAAATTATATACTGGAGAAAAAAAAAATTAAAACAGGCTATGAGCCAGTAATCTTAAGATTTGCTACCGCATTTGGGCTTTCTCACCGAATGAGATTTGATCTTACAGTAAACGAGTTTACATTTGATCTATTGAATAAAAAAGTTTTAGAGGTTTATGACCCTGAAACTTGGAGACCATATTGCCACGTAAAGGATTTTTCAAGAATTATTCTTCTAGTTTTAAATGAAAAGAAAAAAAATCTTAATTTTGAAATATTCAATTGTGGGAGTGATGAAAATAATTTTAGAAAAAAAGATATTGTAAACTTAATAAAAAAAAAAATTTCAAATACAAAAGTTGTGTTTAAAAGCGGTGATGTTGATCCAAGAAATTATAGAGTAAACTTTTCAAAAATACAAAATGTACTTAATTTTAAATCGAAATATTCTGTTTCATATGGTATCGACGAAATAATAAATAATTTTCAACTATTTAAAAATAAAGATAAAAAATTTTTCGGAAATTATGAAATCTAAAAAAAATTTTATACCTTTATCCGTACCCAACTTAATAGGTAATGAGGAAAAATATTTAAAAAATTGTATTAAGTCTTCATTTGTTTCAAGTGTTGGTAAATATGTAAAAAAATTTGAAAAAAAAATATGTACGTTTTTAAATGTTAAATACGCTATTTCCTGTAATAGTGGTACAGCAGCTCTTCATTTAGCCTTAAAAGTAGCTGGAGTTAAAATGAATGATGAAGTTATAGTTCCAACAATGAGCTTCATTGCAACAGCTAATAGTGTGAGATATGTTAATGCCAGCCCTATATTTATTGATTGCGATAAATTTTATAATTTAGATTATGAGAAAACAAAATCTTTTATTTTAAATCATACTTTTTTAAAAAATAATTCGTGTTTTAATAAAAAAACAAAAAAAAAAATAAGTGCATTGATTGTTACTCACGTTTTTGGAAATGCTGCTAACATCTCAGGGTTAATAAAATTATGCAAAAGTAGAAATATAAAAATTATTGAAGACGCTGCTGGCGCTCTTGGAACAAAATACTTAAAAGGAAAGCTTAATAATAAATATACTGGTACAATTGGTGATATCGGCTGCATATCATTTAATGGAAATAAAATTATAACTAGTGGTGGCGGAGGGATGATAGTGACAAATAATAAAATGTTTGCGAAAAAATCCCTTCATTTATCCACTCAAGCGAGCATTGATAAATACAATTATATTCATGATGAAGTTGGTTATAATTATAGGTTAACGAATATACAAGCCGCGGTTGGTTTAGCACAACTCGAAAAAATTAAATTTTTCATAAAAAAAAAAAATAAGATTAATAAATTTTATTCTCTAAAATTAAAAAATTTTAAAGATTTTAATTACGATAAAAAACCAGAGTATGCCTTAAATAATTGCTGGATGTTATCCATAACTTTGAGCAAAAAAGTTATAAAAAATAAAATAATAAAAGAACTTTTAAAAAATTCTATTGAAACTCGATCTATATGGAAACCTTTGCATTTACAAAAACCATACAGGATTTACGAAACGTATAAAGTATCCAATTCTGAAAAATTTTTTAACAGCACTCTTACTTTACCATCAAGTACAAATTTAAATAATTCAGAATTATCAAAAATTATCTCAATATTGAAGAAGATATTTAAAAATTAAAAAATATGTATAAAGGGAAAAAAATTTTGGCAATAGTTCCAGCCAGGTTTGCGAGCAAAAGATTAAAACAAAAAAATATTATAAAAGTAACAAAGAAAAAAAATTTATTAAATTGGACTTTTGATGCTGTAAAAAATTCAAATTATCTAGACAAAACAATTCTTTCAACAGAAAGTTTAAAAATTAAAAAAGCCGCTAAAAAAATTGGATTTGATGTACCTTTTATGAGGCCAAAATATCTCTCAAGAGATAATGTAGACTCAGAGCAAGTAATAAAACATGTATTAGATAAATTAAAACTACCGTTTGATTATATTATGTTACTTCAACCAACTTCACCTTTACGAAATTATAGAGATATCGATGGCTCAATAAAAAAAATTATTGATAAAGATTTTAGTTCATTGATTTCAATTTCAGAGTCAAAATTTAAAAAAAAATTTAATGTGGAAGTAATTAAAGAAAAATTCATCAGATTTAAGTTTAACTCAACAAAGATAAAAAAAAAATACTTTTATTTAAATGGTGCTATTTTTTTAGTTGAAAGAAATTTTTTTTTTAAGTTTTCAAAACCATATTTGTGGCAAAAACAAAATAAAACTACATTTTTTAAAATACCAGAGACAAGGTCGATAGACATTGATACGAGGGAAGATTTCATAAAATTTAAAAAAATAGCAAAGCTTAAATGAAAATTAAAAATTTAAACTTATTCAAACTTTTTGAGAAGAAAGATAAAAAAAAGGTATTATTTTTATTTATACTTATGGGTTTTGCTTCTATTTTAGAATTATTAAGCTTGGGTATGATACTTCCAATTTCAACTCTTTTTATTTCACCTGACGTTGAAAATAATCAATTCATAAATTTTGTTCTTGAAAATTTCTCACTACCCAAAGAAAGTCTTATTTATTTTTTTATTTTTATATTCTCATTCATATACCTGTTCAAAATAATCTTTTTGGTATTTATTTCTTGGTATGAGCAAAAATTTTTAAATAATTTTAAATTTAATTTATCTAATAAATTTTTTAAAAATTATATAAATAAAGATTATAGTTTTTTTATAGGAAAAAATACTTCAGAATTTCTAAGAAATATCATGAGTGAAATTGATCATTTAATTAGATTTTACATGAGTACTTTATTGGTAAGTTTAGAAACAATAATACTTTCTGCCATTTTTATTTTTTTGTTATTTATAAATCCTTACGTAACAGTAATTACATTTCTAATTTTTTTAGTAGTAGGAACTATATACATAAGTTTTTTTAATAATAATATCAAAGACTGGGGATACACAAGGCAATCATTAGAAAAAAAAAGAATTCAATTTCTGCAAGAGGGATTTGGAGCAGTAAAAGAAATAAAAATGATGGAAAGAGAAATTTTTTTTTATAGTAAATTTTTTGAACAAAACCTCCAATTAGCGAATATTTCTTTAAAAATAAACTTCTTAAATCAACTTCCAAGACATATATTAGAATTTTTTGCCATTTTAACAATTGTAATAATTTTTACTTTTTTAAGCAAAACAACTATTCAATTTTCAGATACATTTTCAATATTAGCTTTATATCTTGCTGCCGCCTTTAGAATTATGCCGTCATCTAATAGAGTGATGAATAATCTTCAGATGATAAAATTTTGTTATCCAGCAGTAGAGGTTCTTACTAAAGAAGCTGAAACATTCGAAATAGATCTTGATAAAGGAGAAAAGAAAAAAGAAATTATCTCCTTTAATTCAGAAATTTCCGTAGATATAAAAAAATTTTCATATCCGAATAATAAAAAATTTGAGGTGAAAAATATTTTTTTAAAGATACCTATAAACAAAAAAATTGGTATTATTGGTACTAGCGGTTCGGGCAAGAGTACAATTGTAGAGATAATTACTGGTATTTTAAAACCCAATATTGGTGATCTTAAAGTAGATGGAAAGTCAATTCATGGAGAAGAAAATAACTGGAAAAATAAAGTCGCATATATCCCTCAAAAGATATTTATTCTAGACGACACATTGAAGAACAACATACTATTTGGAGCTCAAAATAAAGATTATAATGATAAATATATAATTGAACTTTTAAAGAAGACCAATCTGTATGATCTATTTAAAAGGTTACCATCCGGCCTTAAGCATAATTTAGGAGAAAAAGGTTTAAATCTTTCAGGAGGAGAAATTCAAAGAGTTGGCATAGCAAGAGCATTAGTGGGAGATCCACAGATTATTATTCTTGATGAAGCTACGAGTTCTTTAGATACATTTACTGAAAATAATATTCTTGAGGAAATTTATAAATTAAAAAATAAAACAATTATTTCAGTTGCTCATAGAATTGGAACATTAAAAAAATCAGATATTATTTATAGAGTTGAAAATGGGGAAATAATTGATTCTGGTAATTTTGAAAAATTTAATAAGTAGATGAAAACAATTTTATTTGAAAACTCAAAAAAATTTAACAAAAGTAAGAATATATATTTTGCTGACTGGTGCTTGAAAGATCCAAAAAAAATTAGCGAAAAAAACATATTAAATTTAAATAAAAATATAATTTCAAAATATCACTGGAACAAAGAAAAAAAATTGGAAAGAGATTATAAATATTTGAAAAAAGTACAAAAAAAAATACTAAAAATATTAGTCAAAAGACTTAATAATTATCATAACACCAAATTTAAAGAAAAATATTGGAAGATAATTATTTTACCATGGTTAATAAATATTTTAAATATGACTTTTGATAAATGGGAAATGGTCAAAGAAGTTGATGTGAAAAAACATCGAGCTGAATTATATGATTATTCTGATACAGATTTAATATTTGAAGATTATAAAGATATAGGCTGGTTCAGTAAAAGTACAAATCTTTGGATAATTACAAAAATTTTTGAATTTAGGTCAAATTTAAAGTTCAATAAAAAAATCAAATTGCGAAAAGAAAAGACTGAATATGTACAATTCAACCTAAAAGCTACTGGCATATTGAAGAAAAAAATTTTAATATTTTTATTTAGATTATTTTCCTTTTTTTTCAAAAATAAAATAATAATATTCAATATTGGCTACAAAAAAATTAAAAACTTTATTTTTCATTTACAGATAAGACAATTTCCTTTTTATTGGTTAATAGAAGATTATAAGAAAAATAAAGTTAATTTAAAAAAAAGAAGATTTTTTTTCAAAATGAAGAATTCGAAAAAATTAAAAAACTTCGAAGAATTTTTTTTAAAAAATCTTTATCTTTTCATACCTAAAAGTTACTTAGAAGATTATAGCTCGATAAAGAAATCGATTTCTAAATCATATTGGCCAAAAAATTGTAAAAAAATATTGACTGCTTACGATTATAAAATTAATGAACAATTTAAAGTTTGGACAGCTGAAATGACTAATAAAGGCACCAAATACATCATCTTACAACACGGTGGAGGATATGGTCTTGAAAAATTTAGTATAGAGGAAGATATGCAAAAAGAAATGGCCGATATGTTTTTAACTTGGGGTTGGAGAGAAAAACAAAAATCTGTAAAAAATTTTTATTCAATTTTACTAAATAATGAAAAAATACATATAAAGAAAAAATTTAATAAGAAAGTTCTCATTCCTCTCCATCATCATGGTAAATATTCCTTTTCTATAAGCTCTATGCCTAAGACAAACAGTGATAGGCTAAAAAAAATTAATGATATGGTCTCCTTTACAAACTCTTTAAAAAAAAATATTCAAGAAAATACTACAATTAGGTACTTAGAGAAATTAGATAAGTTATTTCTTTTAAAGTTTAATAAAAATTACTTTCAAAAAAATTTAAATTTCGATAGTGGAAACAAGGATTTTCTAGAACAATTAAAAAAAAGTAAACTTGTCATCCATGACTTGAATTCGACAACATTTTTACAAAGTATGTTTTATAATATTCCAACAATTTTACTGATTAGAAGAGATATAGAAACTATGAGAGCGAAATACAAAAGTATAATTCGAGACCTAGAGAGAAATAATATAGTTTTTTATGATCCCTTTAAAGCCTCGAACTTTGTAAATAATAATTATAATGAAATTAATAAATGGTGGAATAGAAAGAAAGTTCAAAATTTAAGGCAGAAGTTTTGTGATATTTTTGCTAGGGAAAAAAGTAATTTAATGAATGAATTAAAATTGTTTGTAAGATGAAAAAGATAAAATCAATAGCTATAGTATGGGAACAGATTGACTGGGGTGGAGTTGACTCTTACCTTTTGTACTTGCTGAATAATGAAAAATTTAAAAAAATAGATGTAACTATATTTTCTAATGAAAATAATAAAGGTTTAAAAAGATTTGTTAAGTTAAATAAAAATTTATCCATTAAAATTGTAAAATATAAATCATTACTTAACTTAGAATTAAAAAATACCTTATTAAAAAAATTTTATTTTTTTTTCAAACCAGTTTTTTTTGTTTTTACGTATTTTCAATTAAAACAATTATTAGGGAAAGATAAATTTGATGTATATTTTGGAGTATGTGGTGGCTATGGTCAAATTAGAGGCGAAATGGCAGGAACTTTAAGCGCATCCTCTTTAAAGATTCCAGTTATTTCATTGGGAATTCATCATGCTTGTGTTTTTCCGCCGCCGTTTATGAATTTTTTTATAAGCTTGGTAAACAATAGAATATCAAAAATTATTTCAAGCGTTATCACTGTTTCAGAGGCAACCAAGAAAACACTTTTTTTCAAATCAAATTTACTTGATAATGACAAAATAGATACAGTTATCATTCATCATGGTGTTTCAAACGAGCCAATCAAAAATAAAGATGATTCAATCAAAAAGAGTAAAAATATATTAGAAGCTGGAATAATTTCAAGAATAGAGGAGTATAAAGGACATCGTGACCTTATCAATGCAATAAATAAATTACCAAAAGATTATTCAGAAAAAATTAGAATAAATATAATTGGAGATGGAGAATTAAAAGAGATGGAGAGTTTAAGACTTTTAGTAAAGTCTTATGGTCTTAATAATGTAATCTTTAAAGGATACGTAGATAAACCAATAACTGAAATTATAAATGAACTTGATCTAGTTTTATCTTTAACAAGATCTTTTGAAGGATTTGGATTATCTATGTTAGAAGGAGCTTCGCAAGGTATACCAATTATTGCAACAGATGTTGGAGCAGTTACTGAATTTTTAGATAGAAATTTTAGCTTGATAATTAAACCTTCCTCTCCTGAAGCAATTAAAGAGAGATTAATTGATTTTATAGAAAACAAGGAAAAGTGGAGTGAAAAAGCTAAAGTTTATAAAGATATAATTTTATCAAACTTTAATGAGGATAAAATGGCAGAACAGTATATAAACCATTTTAACCAAAAACTTAACACAAAATAATAATTTGAGAATAAAAATTTTTAAAGAGAAAAATATTTTTTCACCAAAAGGTAATGTACTAACTTACCTTAAGAAAGGTCAAAAAGGTTATGATGGGTTTGGTGAGGTTTATTTTTCTACAATTAAACCAAATAAGATTAAGGGCTGGAAAAAACACAAAAAAATGAGCATGAATATTTATGTTATAGTTGGGTCTGCAAAATTTGTTTTTTATAATACTAAAAATAAAAAATTTTCTTACAAAATATTAAATGAATCAAATCCTCAAAGATTATTTATCGGACCAAATACATGGTTTGCATTTAAAAATATTTCAAAAAAAAAAACAATAATAGTAAATTTTTCTAACATTAAACACTCTGATAAGGAAGTTTTAAATAAAACACTAAAAGAAATACAATATGATTGGTAATTCATGAGATGTCTAGTAACAGGAGGAAGTGGTTTTTTAGGCTCGCATGTAGCAGATAAATTAACTTCAAAAGGATTTGAGGTCACTATTTATGATAAAAAAAAATCTCCATGGATTAAAAAAAAACAAAAATTTGTCAAAGGCAATTTGTTAGATTTTAAAAAACTAGAGAAAGTTGTAAGAAAAAATAAAATAATTTTTCACTTTGCTGCGCTGTCAGATCTTAATGAGGCTTTTTTAAAACCCCTAGAAACAGTAAAATTTAATATATTAGGAACAATTTATTTACTAGAATTATCAAAAAAATATAAAATTGAAAGATTTATTTATGCTAGCTCTATTTATGTAAATAGTAATCAAGGAGGTTTTTATAGAAGTAGCAAAAAAGCTGCAGAAGATTATGTTGAGGAATATCATCATAGATACGGTATCAATTATACCATTCTTCGTTACGGATCTCTTTACGGAGAGAGGTCAAATTTCAATAATGGATTAAAAAAGATTGTCAAAAACTCTCTAGTAAATAGAAAAATAATATATTTTGGAAATAACAAAACTGAACGTAAATATATTTATGTTAAAGACGCTGCTAAAATTACAGCTGACATCATTCAAAATAGATATAAAAATAAACATATTATTTTAAGTGGAAATAAATCCATTAAAATAAAAAATGTTTTAAATTCACTATCTAAAATACTTGGCATTAAAGAAAATATAATTTTTAAGAATAAAAGGATATTAGGTCATTATATAAAAACACCTTTTACCTACAAGCCTAAGTACGGTAGAAAAATTACGCTTAAGAAAAGTTTAAATTTTGAAAAAGGTTTGGTAGGTTTAGTTGATGAAGTTAAAAAGGAATTAAAATTTAAATGATAGTTGCACTAATGATCGGAAGAGCTGGAAGCAAAGGTTTTCCTGGAAAAAATACAAAAAAAATTTTGGGAAAACATTTATGCGAATTTCCATTATTAGCATGTAAAAAATCTAAATATATTGAAAAAATCTATGTATCAACTGATGATAAAAAGATTAAAAAAATTACAAAAAAATATAATGTTGAATTTATAGATAGACCAAAAAAACTTAATAATGGTAAAGCTCTCGGAGATCATGTGTTTGAGTACGGATATTACGAGATAAAAAAAAGATTAAAGAAGATAAAAAAAAAAATTAAGTTTGTAGTTTTATTATTTGCAAATGGTGCAACCGTAAATTCAAATTTAATTGACAAAGGCATTAAAATTTTGAAACAGGATAAATCTTGTGACTCTGCTGTTTCAACATCTATTTATAATATGTGGAGTCCACTAAGAGCCAGAAAACTAAATTCAAAAGGTTATTTAAAACCTTTTGTTCCTTTTGAGACTTTTGGGAACCCTAAAACACTCAATTGCGACAGAGATTCTCAAGGTAATGTTTTTTTTGCAGATATGGCCGTTTCAGTTGTAAGACCTAAATGTTTAGAAAATTTGAAAAGTGGTTTATTACCTCAAAGATGGATGGGGAAAAAAATTAAACCAATTTATTCCTGGGGAGGTTTAGATGTCGATTATGAATGGCAGTTACCATCTGTAGAATACTGGTTAAAAAAAAATAAAATTTCATGAAAAACAAAACAAAAGAATATAAGAAACACAACAGTTTTATTAATTTTAAAACTTCTAAAGATAATGAAACATTAAATTTTGATAAATTTCTTCAAGAAATATTAGAAAATAAAGATAATTTAGCAAACTTAAACAAAGGTCAAAAAGAGATTATTAAAAAAATAAAAAATGATTTTAAAATAAAAGAATCTCAAGATGACAAAATTTTTAAAATAACACCTCATGTCAAAGAAGAAATACTAAAAATTGAGAAGGAAAATATTATAAAATATTTAGTTCATAGATATAGATATGAAATATTTCCTCAAGATAATATAATTGATGACTATCCGCCATACCTACAAATAGAGCCAAGTTCTATATGTAATTATCGATGCGTTTTTTGTTTTGAAACAGATAAGACTTTTACAAATAAAAAAAACGGCTTTATGGGAGCAATGGATATAAATTTATTTAAAAATATAATTGATCAGGCAGAAAAAAATATTGAATTTATATCTATTGCCTCAAGAGGTGAGCCACTAGTAAATAAGCATATAGATAAAATGTTAAAATATACAGAAGGTAAATTTTTAAATCTTAAATTGAACACTAACGCATCCTTATTGAATGAAAAATATATTCATGCAATATTAAGTGGAGGGGTGAAAACTATAGTATTTTCAGCAGATGCTGCCGAAGAAAAATTATACGCTAAGCTTAGAGTGAATGGAGAATTAAAAAAAGTGGTTAAAAATATAGAACTATTTAATAATATTAGGGAAAAATTTTATCCAAAAAGTAAAATAATTTCTAGAGTTTCAGGAGTAAAGTTTAATGATGAACAGAATATTGATACAATGGAGGGCTTTTGGAGAAAAATGGTAGATCAAGTTGCTTTTGTAGATTACAACCCTTGGGAAAATATTTATGAAAAAGAACCAACAAATATTGTCAAACCTTGTTCTGATCTTTGGAGAAGAATGTTTATATGGTGGGATGGCAAGGTAAACCCTTGTGACTCAGATTATAAATCTGAGCTTCAGGTTGGAAATATTAAGGATCATAATATTTCTGATCTTTGGAATTCACAAAAATATAACGAATACAGAATAGCTCATACATCTAATAATAGAAAAAATATCTATCCTTGTAAAAACTGTATAGTTACTTAATGAGTAAAGAAAAAAAAATTTTAATACTCGGTGGAAGTTCTGATATTGGAAGAGAATTAATTATTAAATTTTTAAAAAATGGACACGATGTTACAGCTCATTATTCAAAAAATAAAAAAAACTTAATAGGAATTAAAAAAAAATATAAAAATTTATCAATTTTTAAAAGTAATTTTGATAAAATTTCGAATAAGAAAATAGGGGATTTATTGAGAAAGAGACAATTAAATCGTAAAGATATTATAATAAACTTAATTGGATTTATTGATAACAAAAGTTTTGAAAATTATAATTTAGACGATTTGATTAATTCATTAAAAGTAAACGCCTTAATCCCAAACTTGATTGTAAGAAAAAATATAAAACATATGTTAAAGAAAAACTGGGGAAGGATTGTTAATTGCACTACAGTTGGTATAAAATTTGGTGGAGGTGAATTTTCCTATAATTACAATTTAGCTAAACATTGTCTAGAATTTATTCCAGGAAAATATAAGTTATGGGCAAAAAAAAATGTATTAATTAATAATATACGAATAGGGCATGCAAAAACTAAAATACACCATAGAATGAAAAAGGTATTACGGGGCAAAAATAGAATAAAATTAATTCCAATGCAAAGAATGATTAATCCAAGTGAGATGATAGAATATATCTATTTTTATTCTACTCATTTAAATTCTTACATGACTGGTGAAACTATATCTGTTTCTGGCGGCGAATAATGAAAATTTCTGTCTCTAATATTGCATGGGGTAAAAAAAATTTTGATGATTTCATTCACTTAATTAAGGAAAATGAGTGTGATGGAATAGAACTAGCGCCAAGTCTAATTTGGGATGAGCCAATTAATTCCAATCATAATGAGAGGTCTTCATTAAAAAAAAAAATAAGAAAAAGTAATCTGGAGTTTCTTGGGTTTCACTCATTACTTTTTACTAGACCCGATTTACAATTATTTAAAGATAAAAAGACTAGACAACAAACTTTAAATTATTTAAAAAAAATAATCGATCTGTGTTCAGATTTAGAGGGAAAACAAATAATTTTTGGATCTCCAAACAATAGGTCTCTACTTGGAAAAAGTTACAATTTATGTCTAAAACAGTTCTTAGACGACATAAATGAAATTACAAACTATTGTAGTAAAAAAAATGTGATATTTTGCATAGAACCATTGGGTAAAAATTATACAGATTTTATTGTTTCAAATGAAGAAGGTGGTGAAATTGTTAAAAAAATTGATAATAAATATTTCAAACTTCATTTGGATACAAAGACTTTTTTTTTTACAAAAGAAAACCCTATGACAATTGTAGAAAAGTATAAAGATTTTTTGCAGCACGTCCATATAAGCGATGAAAATTTGCAAAGACCTGGATCAATTAATAACAAAAAAGAACATCAGCCAATTGTAAATGCCTTAAAAAAGATCAAATATGATAAGTATTTATCGATAGAGATGAAAAAAGATAAAATTTCATCGATTGTCGAAGGTATAAGTTTCGTTAAAAATAATTATATTTTAAATTAATGTACGATTTTAGTTATAAAAATATTAATCAAGTCAAAAAAAATCCAAAAGATTACTTAATTTTTGTAAAAAGATTATTACCAAGATGGATTAATGGAATTCCAGATAGTGAGTGCCTCGCGATTTTTGAAACATTAGATTTTTTACGAAAAAAAAAGAAATCAAAATTAAATATTGCAGAAACAGGTTGTGGCGCAAGTACAATAGCTATGTTTTTACATTGTGCACTCTACGGAGGCAAAATGTTTAGTTGGGACACTAATGCTAACAAAGGCTCATTTTTAAGATCAGTTCTATCGGAAAGTATTGGAAAATCGTTAAAAGTTGATGTTAATAATATTTGGGAATTTATCGGATTTGATAGCACTAATCCACATATCGGGATACAAATTTTGAGAGAAAAAAAAATAAGAGCAGATTTTTGTTTTTTTGATTCTTGGCATACCTTGCAACATGTAATGAGTGAAATAAGATCACTTGAAAACTCGTTATCTTCACAATTTATTTTAGCATTTGATGATGCATATTATAAAAAAAAGAATTTCAATTTTTCATACATAAATATGTTGAGAAATAAAATGAAATTAAAAAAAATTCAAGAACCTAAAAATAACAATTGTTTACCGTTTTATTCTGAAATCGAAAAATACCTAAAAAAAAAATATAATTCAGTAAATAAATTAAAAAATTCATATAAGAAAAATTTTAAAAAAGATATTTTTTTCAAATATTACGATGCTGATAGAAAATTTATGAATAGCCTAGGTATGGAAGAAAAAAACAAACTATCTCATAGATACGAAGCGTTTTTTGTAAAAAAATAAATCCTTAAAATGGACCAAAAAAGTAATCTAAAAATATATTTTAGAAAATGGGACCTCACGAAAAAATTATATGTTAGATGGGTATCAAATTCTAAATTAAGAAATTTTTCATCAGAAAACTTATTAATAAGAGGGTTATCTATTTGGTGGGCAACTAGTCTAGTTTCAAAAGATAATTTGAATAAGAAAAACTGGTATATTGATTTAAATACAATTTTAAACAAAAAAAATACAAGGACTAATTTAAGTAATAATTTTTTTATATTTTATTTAGTTTTTTTTTTTAAGTTTTTAAAAAACCTTTTCTTTTATTTAATATGGAATATTTTAATTAAACTTGTTTCTTTTACTAGATATCAATTTATTGATCAAAAAAGATGTTTTCATAGTTTCAATTATAATTTTTTTTTTGATAGAAAACATAACTTATTTTTAGATCGCTGCTATAAATATGCTTTTACAAATGGTATCAAAAAAAACTTTTATTTAATAAATATTATTAGTAGAGGCAAATACCTCTTTAATATTTTTAACTTTAAGAATAAAAGTATAAACTATATAATTGCAGATGAGCAACTTAGTATTTGGGATATTGTAGAAGTCTACTTCAAAACATTATTATTACTAATTAAACTTCAAAATTTTTTACGAAAAAATAAAAAAATATTTTATATAAATAATATTGATTGTGAAAAAGTCTTAAAACCATTTTTAATTTCATCTTTTGCCGGAGAAATACAAAATTATATTCTTACAGGAATATCAGTCGGTAAGTTTTTGAAGAGAAAAAATATAAAATATTTCATAAATTATGGTGAATTTACTCCTGGTTTTAGACCAATATATCACTTCGTACGAAATTCTAATAAGAAAATAAAAATTTTTACAATCCAGCATGGAAACGCTAACACTAATTTGATTTATAATTACAGTGATAAGTCAGAGTTTACATCAAATTTTTCTAATAGTGGAAAAAATTTTTCACCATGTCCTGATATTTATTTCACTCATGGAACTCAATTTAATAAAACATTGAATTCATACTTCAAGCATTCAAAAATAATAGGGCCTCTTAAATATGATTATCATTTAATTTCTAGAAAAGAAAAAAATTTTTCAAAAAAGAATAAAAGATTAAAAAAAAATATTTTAATTTGTCCATCTATAGGTGACCATGAAATAATATTAGATTTTTTAAAGTTTGCAGTAAACTATAAACATAATTTTGTATTATCTCCTCATCCAGTTTATTCAAAATACGTAAATAAATACTTAAAAACTCTAAAAAAAAAATGTAATATTTTTTACTACAAAAATAAAACTACATATGATTTATTAAAAAAATCCGAATTAGTTATTTGTGGTTTTTCTACAATTGCTCAAGAAGCTGCCATATTAGGTGTTCCCAGTTTAAGACTACTTAATTTAGATAAACCTTACTTTCACGATACACAGGATAAGATAAAAATTGTTTTCGACAAAAAAACTTTGAAAAGCATTTTAAATAAAGAAAATTTTAATATATTTTTAGGTGATTCGAAGCTGATAGAAAAAAAATTTTACAACAAGTTAGACAATAAAGCTTTTAACAGATTTGATAAATTTTTAAAATAAAATGAAATTAAAAAAATTTTTATTACCTAAGCACAAAACTGATTTAGCCAGAATTGGTGGAGAAAATGATGGAGGGTATCCAATGTCTATTAAAGTTTTAAAAAAAACTAATTATCTTTTTAGTATTGGTTTAGGTGAAGACTGGACATTTGAAGAAGCTGCATCAAATATAAATAGTAATTTAGAAATATTTATGTTTGATGCTCAGATTAATCAAAAAAACTGGTTTAAAAAAATTATCAAAGAAATGATTTATTTTTTATTTTTAAAATCAAGCATAAAAAAAATAATATCCATTGTAGTCTTATATTTTAAATATTTATATTTTTTTAATAGAAAGAAAATTAATCACGTAAAAAAAAATATCGTTAATAGCAGTGAAGTTATAATCAATGAGAAAAATGAACAAAAATTTGAGGAGATTTTTAATCTCAGGAATAAAAAAAATATTATATTAAAAATTGATATAGAGGGTAATGAATATAGAGTTTTAGATGAAATAATTAATAATCAAAATGTAATTGAATTTTTGATTATCGAATTCCATGAAATCGACTTAATGGAAATCCACATTAAAAAATTTGTTAAAAGATTTAAACTTGATTTAGTTCATGTACATATCAATAATTTTGGTGGAAAAAATAAAAATGGCTACGGAAGAGTCATCGAGGCAATGTTTTCAAAAAGAAAATATAATCAAAAAAGAAAAAAAATAGATAATAAATTTCCGAACAATTTTTACGATCAACCCAATAACAAGAATCAAAATGATGAAAAAATCGTATTTAAATAATATAAAATTTGTTAATAATTTTCAGAATTTGAAAAAGACATTTTTAAACAAAAAAGTTTTAATTACAGGCCATACAGGATTTAAAGGATCATGGCTAAGCTTATGGCTTATAAGATTTGGGGCAAAAGTTTATGGAATTTCAAAAGATATACCATCTAACCCCTCACACTATAAACAATTAAATATTTCAAGAAAGATAAAGGGATATTTTTTTGAAATACAAAATAAAAAAAAACTTAAACAAACTATTAAAAAAATTAAACCTGACTATATTTTCCATTTAGCTGCTCAAGCTATTGTCAAAAAATCTTTTACCGACCCCCTAACGACATGGGATACTAATTTGTTCGGTACAATGAGTCTCTTAGAGTCTTTAAGAACTATAAAATTTAAAAAAGAAATAATAGTAATACTAATAACAAGTGATAAGGCATATAAAAATTTAGAATTTAAAAGAGGCTACAAAGAAAATGATTTATTAGGTGGTGAGGATCCGTATAGCGCATCTAAAGGAAGTGTTGAGATTTTGATTAATTCTTATATTAAGTCTTTTTTCTTAGATAAAAATATAAAATTTGCTGTAGCAAGAGCAGGCAATGTAATCGGTGGTGGAGATTGGTCTTATGAAAGGTTAATACCTGATTGTGTAAAATCGTGGTCATTAAACAAAAAAGTTATTTTAAGAAATCCTAACTCAACAAGACCTTGGCAACACGTTTTAGAGGTCTTATTTGGATACTTAAAATTAGCATTCTTGTTAAAGAAAAAATTCATTAAATCAAATGAGGCTTTTAATTTCGGTCCGTATAGATCAAATAAAATGAAAGTAATTGATCTTGTAAAAGAAATGAGACGTCATTGGAAAAAAGTTGAATGGAAGGTATCATCAAAAAATAATAATTCTTACAAGGAGGCAAGACTTTTACAATTAAATTCTAATAAAGCTAAGAGAAAACTAAAATGGAAATGTATTCTTTCTCAAGAGCAGACAATTAAATTTGTAAGTGAATGGTATAAAAGTTTTTATGCTAAAAATTCAAAAAAGATTATTTCAAATCAACAAATTAATTATTATGAAAAATTAATGGAAAAGAAAAAATAATGAAAGTTGTTATTTTAGCAGGTGGATTAGGTTCAAGACTATCAGAATATACTAAAATTTTACCTAAACCAATGGTTAAGGTATTAGGCACTCCTATTATTGTGAGAATAATAAAAAATTATGTTAAGTATGGTTTTAAAGAATTTTTAATAGCAAGTGGCTATAAATCAAAAATCATTGAGAAATACTTTCAAAAAAATCATAAAAATTTGAAGATTAGAGTTGTTAATACTGGTCTCAAAACTATGACAGGAGGAAGAATAAAAAGACTGTCAAAAATTTTAAATAATGAAAGTTTTTTACTTACATACGGTGATGGAGTATCAAATGTAAATATTAAAAATTTGGTCAAATTTCATAAAAAAAAAAAAAATCTAGTAACCTTAAAAGATGTTAGGCCGCCTGCTAGATTTGGAGGAGTAAGAATTAGCGGATCAAAGGTAAAATATTTTAAGGAAAAATCAAGTTTAGATGAGGGCTGGATCAATGGAGGATTTTTTGTTGTTGAGTCAAAATTTTTAAATTTCATAAAAAATGATCTTACTGTTTTAGAGAGAGGACCTTTAGAGAGAGTTTGCAAATTAAATAAACTTGGTGCTTACAAACATCAAGGCTTTTGGCAATGTCTAGACACAATAAGAGACAAAATTATTTTAGAGCAAAAATTAAAATCTAAAAGTATTTAAAATAGTCTAGGATAAATGAGTACAAATTTAATCAGCATTATAATGAATTGCCATAATGGTGAAAAATACTTAACAACTAGCGTTAATAGTATTTTAAATCAAAGCTTTAGTGATTGGGAATTAATTTTTTATGACAATCAATCAACTGATGAAAGTATATCAATTATTAAAGAATTTAAAGATGACAGGATTAAAATTTTTAGATCAAAAGAAAAACTTTCTTTATATCATGCAAGGAATGAAGCAATTAGTTGTGCCAAAGGTAATTTAATCAGTTTTCTTGATACAGATGACAAATGGGATAAATTTTTTTTAGAAAAATTGTTTACTAATTTATCTGACATTAATTGTGATTTAATTTACAGTAACTATTTTATAATAGATGAAATTAAAAAAAAAACCTATCTAAATGAAAAAAAAATTTTACCGTCTGGAAAAATTACTCAAAGTCTTTTTTCAAATTATAAAATAGGTGTGTTAGCAGTATTGTTAAAAAAAAAATTGTTTGATAAATATAAATTCGATGAAAATTACAATATTATCGGTGATTTCGATTTTTTTATAAAATCAAGTCTTAGGCACAAGTTTTGTGCTTATCAAGAACCACTTGCTTATTATAGAATTCATTCTAATAGTTTGTCGAATAAGAGACTTAAATTGCATGCTATAGAATTAAAAGATTGGCTAAAAGATAATAAAAATTTTTATAAAAAAAATTATAATCTTACTAATGTTGAATTTTACCTCAGAAAATTGCAAATTAAAGTTTTTATAGAAAAATTAAAAAACTTTTTGGACCGTTAGCTCAAAAGTAGAGTACTCGCTTGACATGCGAGGGGTAGTAGGAGCGTTACCTACACGGTCCACCATAATTCTATTAAAATTAGGACAAACTAATCATTGATAATAAAATTAAATACGTTATTTAATTAACAAATGGGAATTAAAGTCTTATTCATATATCCTAACACTTTTGGCATGAATATGTTGCCACCTGCCATAGCCTTATTCTCTTCTCTACTGAAAGAGAGAGGTCATAGAGTAGAGATATTCGATACCACATATTACTCATTAGACCATGGAATCGACTCTGATGGATCAAAAATGGAAAATTTAAATGTAATGCCTTTCGACATGGGTTCAAGAGGAATTCGCCTTAAAAGCTCAAATTGGAAAATTGATTTGCATAATCAAGTTAAAAAATTTAACCCTGATTTAATAGCCATCTCATCAACAGAAGATATGTGGGAGTTAGGCATGACAGTCATGGAGGAAATAAAAGAGTTTAAAATTAACAACGACATACCAGTTGTTGCAGGAGGAGTTTTTTGCACTTTTGCCCCAGATATTTGTATAAACTATCCTTTGGTAGATATGGTTTGTGTTGGTGAAGGAGAACAAGCAATCGTTGATTTATGTGAAAGAATAGAAAAAGGTAAAGATTATTCTGATGTTACTAATTTATGGGTTAAAGATAAAAAAGGCACAATAACTAAAAATACAATAATAAAACCAGTTGATGTAAACAAAAGTACAAAGTTAGATTTGTCACTCTTTGAAGAAAATAGATTGTACCGCCCAATGGCCGGAAAAATTTATAAAATGGTTCCCGTAGAGACGCATAGAGGATGTCCGTTTACATGCTCTTTTTGTAATTCTCCTGATCAAAATACATTATATAAAAAGGAGACAGGGTCATCTTTTTTTCGTAAAAAAAGAATTGACTTAGTCTACAATGAATTAAAATATTTTAAGGATGTAATTGGTGTAGAATACAACTATTTCTGGGCTGATACTTTTCTAGCATACAACCCAAGAGAATTTGATGAGTTTTGTGAAATGTACAAAGAAATTAACTTACCATTTTGGATGCAAACTAGACCAGAGACAGTTACAGAAGAAAAAATAAAAAAATTGCAAAACGTAGGCCTTCATAGAATGGCATTTGGTCTAGAACATGGAAATGAAGATTTTAGAAAAAAAATTTTAGACAGAAGGTGGAAAAATAAAGATATAGTTAAAGCTTGCAGTATTCCTAAGAAATTAGGAGTCCCATTTAGTGTTAATAATATTACCGGCTTTCCAAAAGAAACTAGGGAATTAGCTTTTGATACAATAGAAATAAACAGAGAAATAGATGCAACCAATCAAAACATTTACTCCTTTGTGCCTTTTCACGGAACACCACTAAGAAAACTTACTGAGTCTTTAGGCTTAATTGACCACAAAACTATAACTAAGTGCTTAACAGACAAACCTCAAGTGGTTTTACCGTATTATCCTCCAGAAGTTATTGAAGGCATTAAGAGAACTTTTGTTCTTTATGTAAAATTTCCGAAAAATAGATGGAACGACATTAATCGTGCCGAAAAATTCACTGATGAAGGAAACAAAATATACTTAGAGTTGAAACAGGAATTTCTTGAGAAGTATATGCCTAAAGCCGATGTTGACCCTACCTCTGATGTATCTATGTCTAATAACGATCAAAGAGGATATTCAGATGAAATGGTTTAAATCTAAATTTGTGTTCTAATTTTCGTTTTAAATAATTTATAAACGAACTCAATTATAAAACTAAAAAATATAGTTGACACTAAGCTGTAAGTAAAAAATGGAATTGCTAATGTATAACATTCAATCAAACCATTAACTGTAAAACTATACATGCCTGATGTCCAAACACCAAAATTTGTTATCAGAAAAAATATTAAAGCCCCAAATAAAGAGCCAACTAATCTAAAATTTATATTTTTACTAAAGTGTTGAGACATTAGTCCAATAACTAAAACACTACCCCACGTCCAATGAGTACCGGAGTGATACCCTATAACTAGGTCAGTTATTGCAAAACTTATGAGTAGAACTGGTATGTATCTTAAGCCGAATAATACTGGCACATAAAAGCTAAGTGCCAATAAACTAGTGAAGTTAGGTGGGTGAGGAATAAATCTGCTAGCAGCTAGACTTAAAAATATTCCAATACAAGCGTAAACTTTATTCATTAGTTATATTAGTATCAATATAAGATATAAAGACAAGCATGTTTTAAATTAAGTAAACTTGTTTAGCTAATATTGTTTTTTAAAACCAAAATTTAAAGCTCTTTCAGGCGCTGAATACTGTATAGCTTGACTATATTTTTCATCAAATATATTTGTTAAGTTTACAAATCCCTTATAATTTCCATAAAGAAAATCTAAACTTAAATCGTTCACCATATATGAGTCCAACCTCACATCTCTAAAGCTTCCACCAGCTTTATTTGTATTACCATAATCTCTGGCAGTATCAGACCATTTAGTTTTCCACCCTAAAATTGTGGTATCTGTGATATCATAATTTGCACCAATACTTACAAAGTGTCTAGGAACCCTAACCATTTGCGAGTTTAAAAAATCTCCAGCACTTCCAGGACCTAAATCTGGGTCGTCAAAATCAGCTCCATCATATGTAGAGTTATATGTGTAACCTAAGTCAAAATTTAAATCTTTTTTGGGTTTAAAATTTGACAGCAATTCTAGACCTCTAGTTCTCACAACTCCAGGCCTGTTTTTTGGAGTCCATGAGGAACTTTTCCAACCTTCAATAGTGTCTTCGTATTTATGATTAAAAAAAGTTAAATCAACATCAAGCCCTTTATCTACAAAATTTTTTTGAATACCAATATCATAACTCCTCCCTTTTTCAGCAACTAAAGAACTAGGATCTGCACTTTTATAGTATTCATATAGAGAAGGAAATTTAATACCAGTGCCATAAGATGATTTAAAAGTTACTCCAAGGACATTTGAAAAATAAGCTAAGCTTACTCTTTCACTGTCTTCGTTGAGATCTTGACTGTGTTGATCGAACCTTACTCCAAACGTTGAATATAAATTTTCTGTTAACTTAGATTGAAGATCGATATACTGAGAAGTAATTTCCTCTCCTTTTCTAAAATCCTCACCAGCGTTTTCATCCATAGCATAGCGCATTTCCTCAAATTCTTTTTCCAATCCAAAAGCAACGTTATGTTTAGAATTGATCTGATAATTATTATTCAAACTGATCGTATTTCTATATGTCCAGGCCTCTTGTTCCACTATTGTGTTAGAAAATTGACTTTTAACGTTATCCGCAGTTCTACTCATGTAACCTGATCCAAGAACTAGATTGCTTTGTAAGCTGTCTATTGGTTTATAATTAATTTGGATTGTTGCCGATGAGTCTTTCTCGTGTGATTTATTGTCAACCTGATTAAAAGTTGAGTTTATAGCGTCGTAGTGAAGTTTGGAGTCAGTCAATTTATATATAGCTCTATAATCTAATTTATTAGAAACCCTATATCCATAATTTGTTAAAAGGGTATGATTCTTGTACGCATCACTCTCATCGTTGTGAGTCATGGCGGAAATACCGTCAGTTTGATACCTTTCAAAACCTATGTAAAAATCTTTTTCATTATCTGATCCTCCATAAGATAGATTTAAATTATGTGTTTTATTAGAACCTGCGTTATAAGAATAGTTATTTCTAAAATCACCCTTTCCTTGTTTAGAAAAAATATTAATAGCGCCCCCCATTGCTCCACTTCCATACATTGAGCTTTGATTACCTTTTAAAATTTCAACTCTAGAAATTTGGCTAGTTAAAATATCGTCAAAATAAAAATCATTTTTTGGTGTGGTTGCGTCTGACTTTTTTACTCCATCAATATAAACAGTCGAATAAGCTTTTGGCAAACCTCTTAATTGAATACCACTTTGTGATCCTGGTCCACCCGTTTGAAAGTAGTTTAAGCCAGTTACTGATTTAATTAAAGAGTTTCCTAAAAAAGATTTGTTTGAATTTTCAAGCTCTTTTTCATTAATGACTGTCACCGAAGTTCCAGTTGATGATGACGATTGAGGAGTTTTACTAGGTGATATTACTATAACCGGTATATCTTTAGCTATAACCACACTTGATATAAATAAAAAACTTAGTTTGATAATTATTAAAATTGACCTCATGTTCAGCTCCATTGTTATTTGATTAACTCATGTGCCGCAGTCAATTTTTAATTGTAGAACTAGACTTTTCCTGGCCTTCATTCAACAACGGACTCTACTGGGTGGCGCTCCGACTTTACGGTTGCAGGTACAGCCAGTGAATTTCACACTGATTTCCCACCAAGCATTTCAGTATGAAAATTTTTAACACATATTTGATAAAATCAAAATGTAAAAAATTAATTAAATTATTAAGGTGAAATTTTATTATAACCCCTTAAATATCTATATAATATGAGCATTTACTTTTTTAATTAAAAGTACTATAAGAACCCGCCTGGTAATTATTGCGAAGGGGCCACACCCGATCCCATCCCGAACTCGGAAGTTAAGTCCTTCAGCGCCGATGGTACTTTGTCTTAAGATATGGAAGAGTAGGACGTTGCCAGGCTTTTAAATTATGAAAATAGTTAGCTCGTTAAAATCATTAAAAAAAAGAGACCTTAATTCAAAACTAGTTAAGCGAAGAGGAAAACTTTACATAATTAATAAAAAAAATCCAAAATTTAAAGCTCGTCAAGGTTAAAGATGAGTAATAATAATTTCAAAAAAACTTACGACGGTTTCACCAAATTTGTATTATGGGGAACAATTGCTGTGATCGCTATTTTAGTGATACTTGCAATTACATTATTATAAGATCTTAAAAATTTATAAATGATAGTCGGTTCAATTAAAGAAGATAAAACATTAGAGAAAAGAGTTTCAATTACTCCAGAGTCCGCAAAAAATATTATTGGACTTGGATTAAAAGTATGTATTGAAAAAGGATATGCCCTTCATCTTGGTATTGATGATAAAGAATATAAAGATATCGGGGTTGAAATAAAAAATACAACAAAAGAAGTACTAGACTCTAGCAACTTGATTGCAAAAGTTAATTGTCCTTCCGAAGATCAAATTGGAATTATGAAAGATAATACAATTTTGATTGGTATGTTTAATTCTTCAAAAAACAAAAATCAAATTAATAAGATTTTTGAAAAAAAAATTAAAATTTTTTCTCTAGAATTACTACCCAGAATTACCAGAGCTCAATCAATGGACGTTTTATCTTCCCAATCTAATTTGGCTGGATATAGAGCAGTTATAGATTGTGTTGCAGAATTTGAAAAAGCTGTGCCTATGATGATGACAGCAGCAGGAACCGTTCCAGCAGCTAAAGTTTTGGTTATTGGAGCAGGTGTAGCAGGTTTACAAGCTATCGCAACTGCTAAAAGGTTAGGAGCGATCGTTTCAGCAACAGACGTAAGAGCTGCATCAAAAGAGCAAGTAGAAAGTTTAGGTGGAAAATTTTTAACAGTTGAACAAAATGAAGATATGGAAACTGCTGGTGGCTACGCAAAAGAGGCATCAGATGAATATAAAAAAAAACAAGCAGAAATGATGAAAGAAGCACTTAAAAAAAATGATATAGTAATATGTACTGCATTAATTCCTGGAAAACCTGCTCCAAGAATTTTAACAGAGGAATTAGTAAAACTTATGAAACCTGGGTCTATCGTTTATGATTTAGCAGCGGAACAAGGAGGAAATTCTGCATTTTCAGAAGCAGGCAAGATTAATTCAGTTGATGGTATAAAGATAATAGGTGTTAAAAGTTTGATGAATAGCTTACCACTTACTGCTTCAAGCTTATACGCTAAAAACTTATTTAGTTTCATACGTAACTTGTATAGTAAAGAGAAGAGAGATTTTAATATTAATTTAGAAGACGAAATAATAAATAAATCATTAATTAAAAAAGTTTAATCATGGAAATAGATCCGTTTATATTTAGATTAAGTATTTTTATTTTATCAATTTTTATTGGCTACTATGTTGTATGGAGTGTCACTCCATCTCTTCATACACCGTTAATGTCAGTTACTAATGCTATCTCATCGGTTATTATTGTAGGTGCTATTATCGCAGCATTAGCAGGAACCTCCGAGAACATTTTTAATACGTCAAGTATCTTTGGATTTATAGCTATCATTTTAGCAGCAATAAATATTTTTGGGGGCTTCTTGGTAACTCAAAGAATGCTTCAAATGTATAAAAAAAAGAAAGATAAAAAGAAATGATCTCAGCTAATCTAGCAGCAATTTTTTATCTAGTATCTGGAATATTATTTATTCTTGCACTTAGAGGATTATCATCACCAGATACATCCAGACAAGGAAACTACTTCGGAATTGCTGGAATGATAATTGCAATCGTAGTGACATTCCTATCAATTGGAAATTTTTCAACATCTCTAGTTTATGTAGTTATATTCTTAGTAATCGGTGGAGCGATCGGCTCTTTTATAGCTTTTAAAATTCCGATGACTGCAATGCCAGAATTAGTGGCTGGTTTTCACAGTTTAGTAGGTTTAGCAGCAGTTTTTGTCGCGATCGCAGCTTTTTTAAATCCCGCAGCTTTTAATCTAGGAAATGTCGGTGATATAAAATTAGCGAGTCTTATTGAAATGTCTATTGGAGCGGCAGTAGGAGCGATAACTTTTTCAGGTTCTATAATAGCTTTTTTAAAGTTAAGAGGAATAATGTCTGGTGCTCCTATTACATTTAGTGGTCAGCATATTTTAA